>ERZ827498.2844-NODE-2844-length-15703-cov-3.387142_pt1 | contig 15703 bp, 8 predicted proteins | sample MGYA00519865_ERZ827498 | MGnify/ENA primary metagenome ERZ827498 (study PRJEB31778, sample SAMEA3449328) | human gut metagenome | biome: human gut; feature: human-associated habitat; material: faeces | place: United Kingdom | collected 2010/2012 ...
CGGCACGGAGGAGGCTCCGGGCGAGACGATCATCTACAACGGCCGCAAGTTCAAGACCTACCGCGGCATGGGGTCGATCGACGCCATGAAGGCCGGTTCGGCCGACCGCTATTTCCAGAAAGGGTGCGAGGGCAACATCAACAAGCTCGTGCCGGAGGGTATCGTGGCGCGCGTGCCGTTCAAGGGTACGCTGAGCGAGACGGTCTTCCAGCTCATCGGCGGCATCCGTTCGGGCATGGGATACTGCGGCTCGCCGACCATCGCGGCGCTGCAAACCGCGAAATTCATCCGCATCACGTCGAACGGCGTCGTCGAGAACCACCCGCACGACGTGACGATCACGAGCGAGGCCCCGAACTATTCGAGCGAGCGGTAGGGGCGTGGCGGGCCGCAACCGGTATTTCCCGGGTGGGGATGGGACGCGGCCCTTGCTGTCCCGCGGCGTCGCCGGCCGTATGGTGCGTGACCGACGTCCGCAGGGCGGGAATCGTCGCCCGGGGAACGGGAGCCGCCGCTACGGCGGAGTTCCGCTTTCCGGCCTCCGGCGCGGAAGAGCAACGAAACGCAAACGATAAACTTCGAACATAGAATGCAGGAAAAAATCATCATTCTCGACTTCGGGTCGCAGTACACGCAGCTCATCGCGCGGCGTGTGCGCGAGCTGAACGTCTATTGCGAGATCCACCCCTTCAACCGGATTCCGGCGATCGACTCGTCGGTGCGGGGCGTGATTCTCTCGGGCAGCCCCTTCTCGGTGCGCGATGCCCAGGCCCCGACGCCCGATCTTTCGGCGATCAGGGGCAGGCTGCCGCTGCTGGGCGTCTGCTACGGCGCGCAGTACCTTGCGCACGCTTTCGGCGGCGAGGTGCAGCCCGCTCCCAGCCGCGAGTACGGCCGTGCGATGCTCACCGTGGGCGACGCGCAGGACCCGCTGATGCGCGATCTTCCGGCGACGACGCAGGTGTGGATGTCGCACGGCGACACGATCACGCGCGTTCCCGAAGGGTACGGGATCGTCGCTTCGACGGAGGACGTCCGCGTGGCGGCCTACCGGATCGGCGGCGAGCGGACATGGGGCATTCAGTTCCACCCCGAGGTCTATCACTCGACCGACGGCAAACAGTTGCTGAAGAATTTCGTCGTCGGCATCTGCGGATGCGCGCAGTCGTGGACTTCGGAGAGCTTCGTGGAGTCCACCGTACGCGAACTGCGCGAGAAACTGGGCGACGACCGCGTGGTGCTGGGCCTTTCGGGCGGCGTCGATTCGACGGTGGCCGCCGTGCTGCTGCACCGGGCCATCGGCCGCAACCTCTACTGCATCTTCGTCGATTCGGGCCTGCTGCGCAAGAACGAGTTCGACGAGGTGCTCGAATCCTACAGGGACATGGGCCTGAACGTCAAGGGCGTGAAGGCCGGGGAGAAGTTCCTCGCCGATCTGGCGGGCGTTTCGGAGCCCGAGCGGAAGCGCAAGATCATCGGCCGCGACTTCGTGGAGGTGTTCAACGAGGAGGCACAGCGGATCGAGGACGTGCGGTGGCTGGCGCAGGGGACGATCTATCCCGACGTGATCGAGTCGTGTTCGGTGAATGGTCCTTCGGCTACGATCAAGTCGCATCACAACGTGGGCGGTCTTCCGGAAAAGATGAATCTGAAGATCGTCGAGCCGCTGCGGTTGCTCTTCAAGGACGAAGTGCGCCGCGTGGGGCGTTCGCTCGGCATTTCCGAGCGGCTCATCGGGCGGCATCCCTTCCCCGGACCGGGACTGGCGATCCGCATTTTGGGCGACGTCACGGCCGGGAAGGTCGAGATTCTGCAGAACGTGGACCGAATCTATATCGACGCCCTGCGTGCCGCCGGACTTTACGACAAGGTGTGGCAGGCGGGAGCCATCCTCCTGCCGGTCAAGAGCGTCGGTGTGATGGGCGACGAGCGGACCTACGAGAGTTGCGTCGCCCTGCGGGCCGTGACCTCCACGGACGGCATGACGGCCGACTGGGTGCATCTGCCCTACGAATTCCTCGCCGACGTGTCGAACGAAATCATCAACAAGGTCCGCGGCGTGAACCGCGTGGTTTACGACATCTCCTCCAAACCGCCCGCCACGATCGAGTGGGAGTAGCGGATTTTCCCTCATGCCGGGGAGTTCCCCCGAGTCCGGCCGCCCCAGCCGCAACATTCTGCGGCTGGGGCGGTTTCCGTCCGGCATCCGGCCCTTGCCGTACTCGTCTCTCGTTGGCTCCGTCTCCCGGTGCGTTCGTCTTCCGGCGTCTCCTTTTCTCGGCGATATGTCCTTCGCTCTCCGAGGTTTCGGCGGATTTCCGCGGCCGCGGCCGATTTGCTTTTCTGCCCGGAGGGCGTTATCTTTGCCGCGCAAAGAGTTTTTTCAGAAAATGACCGATTTCGCAGCCATAGATTTCGAGACGGCCAACGGCCGCCGCACGAGCGTCTGCTCGGTGGGCGTGGTGGTTGTGCGGGGCGGCGAGGTCGTGGATACGTTTTACAGCCTGATTCGTCCGCGGCCCAATTTTTACAGCCGTTTCACGACGGCCATCCACGGCCTGAGGTACGAGGATACGGCCGATGCGCCCGATTTCGCGGAGGTGTGGCGGCAGGTCGCGCCCCGCATCGAGGGGCTTCCGCTCGTGGCGCACAACTCGCCTTTCGACGAGGGCTGTCTGCGTGCCGTCTTCGAGCTGTACGGCATGCCCTATCCCGGTTACCGTTTCGTCTGCACGTGCCGGGCGGCGCGCCGCGTCTTCGGCCGCAGCCTGCCCGACCACCGGTTGCACACCGTCTCGGCCGCCTGCGGCTTCGACCTTACGCACCATCATCACGCGCTGGCCGATGCCGAGGCCTGCGCCCGGATCGCGCTGAAGATCCTCTGACCGGAGCGATCATTGCGGAACGACGGGAAAACGACCCCGCCGGACTTGTCCTGCGTTACATTACAGCCCGAGTTCGAGCTGGAAGCGGATTTCCCAGCGGTTGTAGTCCGCTGCGGAACGGCTGCGGTGGTTGTAGGAGGCGTCTGCCTGCACCTTGAGACTGTGTCCGATGATATAGCGGGTCACGGCCACCGAGGTCTGGTTCCAGCGTTCGTATCCGGCGTAGGGGCGGACCTCCGCGTCGGGAAAGAGCGTCGAGTTGCGCAGCGCGACCTCCCATTTGCTGCCGAACAGGTAGCTGGTTTGCACGTTGAGGCCGCAGCCGTCGTAGATGAAGGCGTTGCGGTCCGTATCGAAGAGCGGGTCGCCGCTCGTGCGGCCCATGAAATCGGTGTAGAAGGCGAATCCGCGGTATTTGAGGATGAAATCCACGAAGTAGGAGCCGATGTTCCGCGTGGCGCCGTCGGGCATCAGGGCGCCGCGCTGGCCAGAGAGGCGTGCGGCCTTGTGGTTGTAGGAGTAGGCTCCGGCCAGCAGGATGCGCACCCGCTCCTCGTGGTCGAAATCGCCCTCCAGCAGGTCGCCCTTCGCTCCGAAGCGTCCCAGCGGGTACAGCTCCACGCGCCCCGTGTAGGCCAGGCCGCCGCCCGACGAGGAACCCCAGTTGCGTCCTTCGCCCAGCGTGACGGAGGCTTTGGCCGAGAGGTTGAATCCTTCGCCCCGGAGCGGGTTGTATTCGCCGAAGAGACCGAAGTCGCGGTCGAGGTTGAATTCGCTGTTCACGATGCTGCGATCGACGAACTGAAGGGCGCTCGACGAATTGATGCGCGCGCGGTTGGCCTTGATCTTCGTCTGTCCGAATCCGATGTTCCATGCGGCGTTGGGCACGTAGTAGACGATGGCGTCGCGCACGATGTTCGTCGAACCGTTCGGGAGCGTCTCGGCGTCGTAGCCGGTGAATCCCAACTGCACGGAGTAAACCAGTTTCGGGGAGTAGATGTAGCCGTCGAACCGCAGGCGCAGCCGCTTGACGCGGGCGTCGGTTTTCGTCAGCGTGAAGTCTTCGTCGAACGAGAGCGCCAGAAGATTCTGCATTCTGAAACGCATCGTCAGTTCGAACCAGTCGTTTTTCGGCCGGAACGTGATGCCCCTGCCCACTTCGAGGTTGGGCATGTTGCGGAGCCGTTCGAGCAGCCCGGCGTCCGTCGCGGCGTCCGTGCGGAGCGAATCGGCCGTGCCGAATGCGGTACGCCGCAGCAGGGAGGCTTCCTGAGCCGGGCTTTTCAGCAGGGTGGTTTCCTGCGCCGCGGCGAATGGGGAGGCCGCGAGGAGAAGGAGCGTGGCGAGTCTTTTCATCTTGTTCTGTCTGTCGGTTCGTGTGTCGTTCGGGCCGTGTCCGGATCCGGGCCGGGAACAAAGATACGAAAAAGCCCGGATCGGCGCCGCAAGTTCCGAACCGAATCTGAAAGGATTCTGAAATGTGCCTTCCGGTCATCGGATTCGCGCGCTTTGCGCGGGCTGGTCCGGACAATAAATTCCGTTTCGGACCGTTCTATTACAATAAAGACAGTTTATACGGTTTGCGCCGGCAGTCGGACGTGTTCCGCGGCGGTGTGGAACCGGATAGGCCGAATAAAACACATATCGTTATGAGTACAGTAAAATTCAAGGGTTCGCCGGTGAACCTTGCCGGCGAGTTCATCCGCGATGGTGTCGCCGCCCCCGATTTCGAACTGGTCAAGACCGACCTCACACCGCTCCGCCTCTCCGATCTGAAGGGACGCCGCGTGGTGCTCAATATTTTCCCGAGTCTCGATACGGGCGTCTGCGCCGCTTCGGTGCGGCGGTTCAACAAACTGGCCGCCTCGCTGCCCGATACGGTCGTCGTGGCCGTGTCGAAGGACCTGCCGTTCGCCCATGCCCGTTTCTGCACGACCGAGGGAATCGAGAACGTCGTTCCGGCGTCGGACTTCCGCGCCTCGGGATTCGACGCGGCCTACGGCGTCGCGATGGCCGACGGTCCGCTGAAGGGGCTGCTGGCGCGCGCCGTGGTGGTGATCGACCGCGAGGGAAAGGTGGTCTATGCGCAACTGGTTCCGGAGATTACCGAGGAGCCCGACTACGACGGAGCGGCGGAGGCCGTCCGGACGCACTGATTCGCGGTCGGAGCCGAGGTCTCCGGGATTGCGGATGTTCCGCGAGGAGAAGCGACGGTTCGAACCGTCGCTTCTCCTTTTTTGCGTCCGGCGGTCTTCGGCGCCGAAAACGGGAAATATTTTTGGAAACGGCGGCAAATTCGTATCTTTGGATTCTCATTATCGAACCTACTATGAAGAAGACCTTACTTGCATTGGCATTGGGAACGTTGTTCCTCGACGCTTCGGCCCAGGAACTGACCGGAGCGGACCTGAAAGAGATCGCCTCCTCCTTCGTGAAGGACGGCCCCACCACGGCGTTGCAGAATGCGCTGACGGCGGAGGCGAACCTGCGGAAGCTGGCCCTGAACCGCGACTTGCAGGGGAAGATCGACCACTATTTCAAATACCGGGTCGAGGTGAAGGGCATCACCGACCAGAAACAGTCCGGGCGGTGCTGGATGTTCACCTCGATGAACGTGCTGCGTCCGTCGGTCATGGAGCGGTTCGGCCTTTCGGAGTTCGATTTCTCGCACAACTACAACTACTTCTGGGACATGTTCGAGAAGAGCAATCTCTTCCTCGAGAACGCCGTTGCGACGGCCGACCGGCCGATGACCGACCGCGACGTGGAGTTTTTCTTCAAGACGCCGGTGGGCGACGGCGGCGTGTGGAACCTCTTCTACAACGTGGCCGAAAAGTACGGCGTCGTGCCGCGCGAGGTGATGCCCGAAACGGCCCATTCGAACAATACGGCCTACCTAAGGTCGGTGCTCAACGAGCGGCTGCGGGCCGGCGGGTACGAACTGCGCGGTCTGGCAGCCTCCGGAGCGGACCGGGCGAAGATCGCCGCGGCGAAGATCGCCGTGCTGAAGGAGGTTTACCGCGTGCTGGCGCTCTGCCTGGGCGAGCCGCCCGCCGGGTTCGAATGGCGTTACGAGACGCGTGACGGCGAAGTGAAGACGCTGCGCACCACGCCGCTGGAGTTCTACCGCAGCATCGTTCCCGCGGACTATGCCCCCGATTCCTACATTATGATTATGAACGACCCGACGCGCGAATATTACAAGGTGTACGAGATCCGGAACTACCGCAACACCTACGAAGGCGTGAACTGGGTCTATCTGAACCTGCCCAACGAGGCGATCAAGCGTGCCGCGATCGCCTCGATCAAGGCCGGCGAGGCGATGTACGCCTCCTGCGACGTGGCGGACTACGATCCGGTTTCGGGCGTCTGCGATCCCGCGATGTACGACTACGGGTCGATGTTCGGCATCGACCTTGCGATGGACAAGAAGGCGCGCATCCTCACACGGCAGAGCGGTTCGGCGCACGCCATGGCGCTGATCGCCGTGGATACCGACGACAACGACGTGCCCCTGAAGTGGCAGTTCGAGAACAGTTGGGGCCCCTCGGCCGGGCACGAAGGGTATATGACCTTCACGGACGAGTGGTTCGACGAATACATGTTCCGCATCGTCATCAACCGGAAATACCTCGATACGAAATCGCTCGAAGCAGCCGGTACGAAGCCCGAGCAGCTTCCCGCGTGGGACTACATGTTCTGATCCGCGGCCGGAGAGCCGTTACGGACCCGCCTTCCCGTATTCCGGAAGGCGGGTCCTCCGTTCCCGGAGCGTTCCGGCCCCTGCGCTTCTCGGACGCGACGGCCGGTCCGGGAACGCTTCGCGGGGAGGATGCCGCGTGCGTCGCCGTTCCGCCGTTCCGAACCGGAGCGACCGGAAACGAGGCGAAAACGCTCGGTCTGACCGAGGCGGCGGATTGTCCGGATATTCGAGATTCATTCTCAAAACGGAAGGGACCGTTTTCGGTCCCTTCCTCCTGCAATGAGTCGCGTCACTGCCCCTCCTTTGTCAAGGAGGGCTCTTTATCGTTTGCAGGGTGCGGAGAGCTGTCGGACGGAAAACGTCTGCATCCGGCGGAAAGCACGGGAAATTCAATTCGCGGAAAAGCGTCGAGTCCGACGGTACACGGCAGGTATGAATATTTCGGGACCGCAGGTACGTCGGAAAAGAGAAATGATCGCAGAAAAACACTACCGCAGCCGACGGCGTGCGTAGAGAGAGAAATCCGATATCTATTCATAACTCCGGCATTTATTTTGAGTCGTACGTTTTCAAAATAGGTGCGCGGCACTTTCACAATTAGCAGAGACCGATCAACTAAATGCAATAACCACTTTGGTCAAGGGCCGCGCACTATGTGCACGCACCTCGACTGTTTATCAATGGCTATTACGATATTCAGCGGTCTCTGCTAAGATAAACAGCTTGGACTGCGTATCTTTCGTCTCTCAAAAATAGGAATTTTTAGGCATCGGTACAAATAATTTGCAAGAAAATATTTATATGAAGAGTGACTGTCTGAAATAAGGTCGGATTGCCCTTTGTCCGATAAGGCGTTGGGTTCGCTGGTCCCACGACTGCGGAGGGAATCCGACCATGCTGACTGGGAACCGAACGGAATTTCCGCTGATGGTGATACGCCTCATGATGTGTACACCGCCGTTTGTCCGGGGAAGATCCTCTTCGGGTAGGAGAAAATTTCGAAAGAGCTTTTCAAGACGGCGACATTTTTGGTCTGGTCGATGCTCCCATGACGGAGAACCGGCCTTTCAGGAAATCCCGTTCGGAGTGTTTCAGCAGGTCCTGTGCCGGGTCGGAAACATGGACCCGCCATACGGACGATGAAATGCCGCCGGTACCAATGCGCGATGCGCGGCAGCGGCACAACCTTGCGCAGTCGCAGCCTCGCAGAGGCCGTCCGCAGGCCGATGTTTTCGGCCGCGTCGCGGATACCCGACTGCACATTACGTAAAGCGATCTTCGTGTATTTGCACGCTTGTCTGTTTCCGCACGCTCCTTACCCGTCGCTTGACATGCTTCTCCGGCACGGGCTTCGGCCGGACAACCTGCTTCAAATGTGGTCGGGGACGGACCGTGACAAACCGAACCGATTGTATCGGCGCGCAACCTGCAATTTAGGCCGGGGGCGTATTGCGATAACGAGAACCGACGGTCGTCATGTGCGTTATCGTGGTAAAATCCGTATCACCCTTCACCATCTTTGACGTTTGATTGGCAAGATGGGCGATCGCTTCTTTTTCAACTGAAGTTTTTTCATTGCGGTTGTTTTTGAGTTAGCGTTATCCCTACTCTTTTGAAGATTTTCGGGTTCCTCTTTTTGAATTATTGTATCATGTGCGATGCCGAGGTATTGCGGATGAAAATCAGGTAGTCGAACATGTCTGATACACGCGTGTCGTAAACGACGTCGGGATTTGCTCCGATTGCTCGGAATACTTGTTTGTCGATCCATTGTAATGCGTGAGCTTTTTCCTCGCGCATTTTTTTCAGGTTCAGGATAAACTGCGGCTCGTTCAGTTGTTCGAGCAGATATTCCAATGTTCCCGGCTCCGGCTTTAATATCGCAGGAAAGTATTGCGGTCCTTTTTTAGCCGTAAATTCGCCTTCGAAACAGACGAATCCGAAAGACCGGAAATCATCCGCAAGACTGTCTTTCAAGAAGGCTCCCATAGGGCGGGAACTCGAAGTTTTGCTTTGACTTCGGCTGATATGTGTATTATGCGCCCAGACTGCAATTCTGGCGTCCGGATTTTGTTGCATAATCCACAACAGATTATTTGCCATCCCTTTGTCGCGCCAATCCAAATCCTCCCCCTGACTTAAAAACTGATGCAGCAGTTCTATGTTTCGCTGCGCCCATGCATGCTGCATCGGTGTAAGTTTTTTCTGCTTTAGCCGGAGTTCCAAAACGGTCAGATCGGCATCCGCCTTTTTGGCGAGTTCCGTGTAGAATTGATAATCTTCGGTATAGATATGTCGGAGATTGCGGGCTATTTCCGAGACGAGGCATTTTTCGGATTCGTCCTTTGTAAAAGTTCGTTGCAGCAGACGGAGCGGAGCCGTATAAACTTGCATGTCCACTCCCGTAAACGTAATTCGGGGTTCGGATGCGTTGAATACTTTCATCCATTCGATCATGTTCAGCATTTCATGGGTTCTCCACGGCCACATGTATATTCCGATTAACAATCGTATCGGGTTGTCAATACCTCCGACGGTATAGTTGTTCAACTGATAGCATTCGGGCATGTTGGCTTCCAGCGCGAAAATATCGAATCCGCAGTTTTCTGCCAGATAGCGGATGATCCGGTCCTTCATTTTGAACACTTCGCTCGTTCCGTGCGTATTCTCTCCGAGCCCGACCGCCCTGCATTCTCCGACCAACTGCCGGAGAATGTCGAGGTCCTGCGTGTCCCCGCCGTCCGGTTCGCAGGTCCGCAGCGGATAGACGTATCGGCGCAGCTCTTTTTTCTCCCTGTCGGATAATTCCGTTTTCGGAGCTGGAATTGCTTTGTCTTCGTATCTTACGCCGTCGATTCTGAGTTCGATATTGTCGAACCAGGCTGTGCCTTTCCCTTTGAGGATTCCGGAAAGAGCTATGTATTCGGCATCGTTCCCGATTTTGGTTTTTGTGCTGATATGAGTCCAGTCTGAGGTTTTCCGTACAGCCTGTATGGTATCCAGATGTTCCCGGAATTTCCCATCCCGGTTTTTCTCGAATAGGTGGAATCCTGCGAACCCGTCTTGTTCGATATCGCGGGTCTTAATCCAACCGGAAACTTCCAATTCCTTTCCTGCTACCAATGTTTTCGGAAAAATATGCCGAAATCCACCTAATGAATTGTATCGTGTGGGCTGTTCCCATTGTATTCGGATACTTGTTGTTCCATGTTGTTTGATCTGTTTATCAAGGGAGATGTGGTATCCTGTCGTACTGCTGTTGCCCAGCATCCACCGCGTCGGCACGGAGTCGTTCTTGGCATACTCGAAGTCGAGATTATATTTCGTCGAATAAATCGGCGGCCGGGTGCAACCGACAAATGCCATTGCAACCAAGAAAATTAATCTGCTATTACATAAATATCGCATATTTAGGTGTGTCTATAAAGGATTGCTCCGATTATCTACCGACGGAGATAAAACAGAATTATATTTATTAAGTTTTTAGTTAGCTATCCCAATAGGATAGCTAACTATTTGTGAAATGGAAAGATTCATTCAAGGACAAGCCCTTGTTGTGCAAGGCATACAAACAGATGCAGCCGAAACGACAGGAAGACATTCATTATTCAATGACCATTGACACCCTTCGTCCTGTTGAGTATCAAGAGTTATACAAAGTACTTGTTCTGTCCCCCTGCTTAGGAGGCCTACATTCGCACAAAGAACCTCCTGTCACGACACACAAGTTGTCTATACAAGTAGTCGGAGTCATTGTCTCCTGACAATACACTTGTTTACAAGTATGACAATTCGTCCCTCCGGAATCACCGTAAATGATATCGGTACCACCTTTGATAATTACCTGCCGATCGTTATCCAATTTTTGGATAACCTCCTTTTTTAACTGAAGTTTTTTCATTGTTCATTAGGTTTTATCATTATCCCTACTCTTTTAAAGATTTTCGGGACCCTCTGTTAATTGTCCGTATTGCGAATTCAAGCACTTCGTCCCGTCCGGCAGCGATGCCTTCAACCGAAGGCTTTATCTCATGGTCGATTTTCACTCCCTGCCGTTGCACCGGAGTCCCATCGGCATAATACCATCCTAAGCCGGAAAAACGGCTCTTGATTCCTCCCGGCAATAAGAATTCCGAAACATTGCCATTGGCGCCGGCTGTTTTCGACCCGATCACTTGAACCCGATGGTTGTTTTGCATGGCTTGTACAAAATATTCGGCCATACTCTGTGTCGTTTCATTTACAAGAAGAACAATTGGCTTGTCGTATTTTTTATACGGTCTGCCGATTTGTGCAATCGTTTCCCGGTGGAATATCCCAGGCAACGCGATGACGGGATAAGTATTCGCCATATTGCATTCCGGCTTTTCCGGAAGAACATGTTTGGCAATGAATGTCCTAAAATCGTGCGGGGGATAGCATCTCATATCTATTATCAGACCTTCGGATTTCGATAATATCTTTTCTACTACTATACTATCGGTTTGCGCGTAACCTGCCGGATAGAGATATGCGATATTTTCATTCAATAGGCGATAATCCGATCGCCGTCTCCGTTCGACCAGTTTCAGGTATTTCCCGCCTTCAGGTTCTACGGCGGCTAACGTGTCGCGGAGAACACCTCCACGGCAGTATCGGATCGGAAGCAATGTATTCTTAGGTGTTCGCATGATCGCATCGGCGGTAAAACGAAGTACATCGGCCTCGTGTGAACATGGAACAAATGTCCGTGTCCGGGTTATATAATTCTTGACCGGTTCTCTGCCGACCTCGATAATTTCGTCGCCGGGGCGAAACGGAACCTTCCGCTCACTCCAGAGTAACGGGAGTGTATCGGGAGAAAGCACGACAAGGCGATCTTCGACAAAACCGACATCCAAGGGAATCCGGAAATTTCCGGTAAGCCAAAAAAGATTGCCTTGCGCATGGTTATCGTGCAGTTCTGCGATCATGCGCCATGCTTCCTTTCGATAATCTCCGTCCTCGGGGGCTGCCATACGCAGAATATATTCTTTTAACACGTCGTTCCAATTCTTGTCGATCAGATATTTGGTCGGAAAGAAATATTCCACCATATTCCAAAACCGGAAAACTGCGAGCAGCCGATAACCATAGTCCGGGGATTCTATATTCGGATATCCTTTCTCATTATGAAATTGAGGATTGTGTGCCCACCCTTCACGCATCCATTGGAGAGCATAGTAATTCCATTTGCGATCGGCCACGCGAAGGCGGATAAGATGTGCGGAAAGGTCTTTCCCGAGTCTTTCTGTGTCACGAATCCAAGAAATATCGGTGTGGAATTCGATGCGCTTTGGGTCGGAGGCGATGGATTCATAACGTTCCGGGGTTGTATCGTATGAGCCGAAATGTGCTATCCATGCGCTCAGAATCCGATTGCGTTCCGTCGAAGTAGCCTTTGCTATTCGGGGCAATAATTCGAAAAGTTCAGCATCCGGATCATAATGATTGTCAGTAAATATCGGATGGTGGTATTTCACATATCCCCAAACTCGTCCCAGGACTTCCAGATTTTCCAACATCATGCTGTCCACTTCTGTTTGCTCGAACCCCGATTTTTCAGAATAATCGTGATAATACGGGCCGCAACCACAAAAGAATAAACAGAAACAAGCGAGTATTAAACGATAGAATTTCATACGCAAAGCTAATGGTTTGTCAATCGGTGAATTTCATTCGTATTGTTGTGCTTGTTTTTACGATGATTTTCTGTCTTTGTAAAGCATAATCCTTATGTAATCCCCCAATCAGGCATATCATCGAGATGGAAATAGAGAAATGTTATATGGAATAATCGTGTTAATTATAAATCGTATTTCGGGGTAATGCCTGTGTGACGGGTCGTTTGAAATTATTTGTAAATATATGAAATAAAAACAGGATGTACTGATTGTTTCTTCGCGAAATATGCCTTATATGGACTGCTATGGATTGAGCGGATATCTATTATAGGTATTCCGCATGAATTCTCTGGACGGTCGCAGACAGGTCTCGTAACGGACGACGGTTCCGGGAGCGGAATTTGCTCCGGATGAGGCCTTGCGTTTCTCTCCATTCCGTCCGATTCCCTATCGCGCCGAATCCGTAAGACGTTGGCAGAAATGGCATCGGGATAGAGGTTCGAATTTATGCGCGTGGCTCTTATGTATAAAACCCTGCAAATTGCATATTTGCAGGGTTTTTCATTTTTATTCGGTGTAACTTGGCGGAGAGAACGAGATTCGAACTCGTGGTACGGGTTGCCCCGTACGTCGGTTTAGCAAACCGGTGGTTTCAGCCACTCACCCATCTCTCCGGGCACGCTTCCGGGAAGAGGTTTTCTCCCGAAAGGGTGTGCAAATATAGAATCTTTTTGGGGAACTACAAAGAATTGCGGACAAAATTTCCGGTTTCCCGACTTTCTCCGGCTCCGGAAGGGGCGGAACGAGCCGGCCGGACCCGGATTTTTTCCGGCGGAATAGGGGTTCCGGCCGCAGATTTGCTTCGCGGCATTATGATTTTGCAATTTGATTTCGTACCTTTGTCCGATATTTGGCATGTAATGGCAACGAACGAAAAGGAGCTTCTCGAAGGCATTCGGGAGCAGGAATATAAATACGGATTTACGTCGGACATCGAGACCGAGACCATCGGCAAGGGATTGTCCGAAGAGGTCGTGCGCCTGATTTCGGCCAAGAAGGGCGAACCGGAGTGGATGACCGAGCGCCGTGTGGCGGCCTACCGCCACTGGCTGACGCTGGAGCCTCCGACGTGGGCGCACCTGACGATTCCGGAGATCGACTTCCAGGACATCATCTATTATGCGGCCCCCAAGCCCCGGAAGAAGCTCGGGTCGATGGACGAGGTCGATCCCGAACTGCGGCGCACGTTCGACAAGCTGGGCATTCCGCTCGAGGAGCAGATGGCCCTTTCGGGCGTGGCGGTCGATGCCGTGATGGACTCCGTTTCGGTGAAGACCACCTTCAAGGAGACATTGGCCGAGAAGGGCATCGTCTTCTGCTCGATTTCCGAGGCGCTGCGCGACTGCCCCGAGCTGGTGCGGAAGTACCTGGGGAGCGTGGTTCCCGCGACCGACAATTTCTATGCGGCGCTCAATGCGGCGGTCTTCTCCGACGGGTCGTTCTGCTACATCCCGAAGGGCGTGCGCTGCCCGATGGAGCTTTCGACCTATTTCCGCATCAACGCCGCCGGTACGGGACAGTTCGAGCGGACGCTCATCGTGGCCGACGAAGGTTCCTACGTGAGCTACCTGGAGGGATGCACCGCGCCGCAGCGCGACGAGAACCAGTTACACGCGGCCGTGGTCGAGATCGTCGTCGAACGCGACGCCGAGGTGAAGTATTCGACCGTGCAGAACTGGTATCCGGGCGACCGCGAGGGGCGCGGCGGCATCTACAACTTCGTCACCAAGCGCGGCATCTGCCGTGAGAACGCGCGCCTGTCGTGGACGCAGGTCGAGACCGGCTCGGCCATCACGTGGAAGTACCCGAGCTGCATCCTCGCGGGCGACAACTCCGTGGGCGAGTTCTACTCGGTGGCCATGACCAATAACTTCCAGCAGGCCGACACGGGTACGAAGATGATCCACATCGGCCGCAACACCCGCAGCCGCATCGTCTCGAAGGGCATTTCGGCGGGCCGGAGCGAGAACTCCTACCGCGGCATGGTCCGCGTGGCGAAGGGGGCGGAGAACGCCCGCAACTACTCGCAGTGCGATTCGCTGCTGATCGGCGACAAGTGCGGGGCGCACACCTTCCCGGTGATCGACGTGCGCAACCCGACGGGTGTGGTGGAGCACGAGGCCACGACCTCGAAAATCTCCGACGACCAGCTGTTCTACTGCAACCAGCGCGGACTCTCGACGGAAGACGCCGTGGGGCTGATCGTCAACGGCTATGCCCGCGAGGTGCTGGCCAAACTGCCGATGGAATTCGCCGTCGAGGCGCAAAAACTGCTGGCTCTCCAGTTGGAAGGCAGCGTAGGGTAGTTTGCTGTTTGCGTCTGCAATCCGGTCGCATGCGATAAGCCCCTCCCGAGGAAGGGGTTTAGGGTGGGGTCAGGCTTGCAAACACGGCGGAACGCCGTGGAAACGACCTGCGAGAGCGAAAAAAGGAAACGAGAATAATAGTAAGTTGATGATATGTTAAAGGTACATAATTTACACGCCTCGGTCGACGGCAAAGAGATTCTCCGGGGTATCGACCTCGAAGTCAGGGCCGGTGAGGTGCATGCCATCATGGGGCCTAACGGCTCGGGCAAGTCGACGCTGGCGTCGGTGCTGGCGGGCAATGAAAAGTTCACCGTCACCGAAGGGTCGGCCGAGTTTCTGGGCCGCGACCTGCTGTCGATGCCCATCGAGGACCGGGCGCGGCTGGGGCTGTTCCTGGGCTTCCAGTATCCGGTGGAGATCCCGGGCGTCACGATGGCTAATTTTATGAAGCTGGCCGTCAACGAGCAGCGCAAGTTCCGCGGCGAGGAGCCGCTTTCGGCCGCCGAATTCCTGAAACTCATGCGCGAGAAGAGCGCCGTGGTGGAGCTTTCGTCGAAACTCACCTCGCGGGCCGTGAACGAAGGTTTCTCGGGCGGCGAGAAGAAGAAGAACGAGATTTTCCAGATGGCGATGCTCGATCCGAAGCTGGCGATCCTGGACGAGACCGACTCCGGCCTGGACGTGGACGCCGTGCGCACCGTCTCCCGCGGCGTGGAGGAGTACCAGAAGGACAAGCAGGGCGCTCTGCTCATCATCACCCACAGCACCAAGATCCTGGAGGCTTTGCAGGTCGACGCCACCCACGTCTTAGTGGACGGCAAGCTCGTTGCCGCCGGAGACGGCTCCCTGGTGGAAGAGATCAACGAGAACGGCTTCGAGCGCTTTCTGAACGCCTGAAGGAGGGAGCACGATGCGGGATAAGAAACAGGAAAAAACCTATGTCGAGGATGTCAGCCGCAGTGTCTATGACATCCGCAACGAGGAAAAGGACGTCTACCGGGTGGACGAGGGCCTGACCGAGGCCATCGTCTCTCAGATCTCGAAAGAAAAGAACGACCCGGCCTGGATGCAGAATTTCCGTCTGGAGTCCTTAAAAATTTACAA
>ERZ827498.2850-NODE-2850-length-15664-cov-2.931578_pt1 | contig 15664 bp, 12 predicted proteins | sample MGYA00519865_ERZ827498 | MGnify/ENA primary metagenome ERZ827498 (study PRJEB31778, sample SAMEA3449328) | human gut metagenome | biome: human gut; feature: human-associated habitat; material: faeces | place: United Kingdom | collected 2010/2012 ...
CTCCGCGGTGTCGGCACCGAGCAGGACGCGGAAGAGGCCGCGGCGGATGCGTTCGTATATTTATGGGAGCATCCGGAAAAGTTCGATCCCCGCCGCGGCTCGCTCAAGACATGGCTTTCGGTCGTGGCGCGCTCGCGCGCTCTCGACCGCAGCCGGGAGATATTGCGCTGCCGCGCCGTATCGCTCGAGGAGATCGAGCTGGCCGATCCGCTGGGCGTGCCGGAGGCGCTGCTCGCCGGGGAACGGCGCGCCGCGCTCAACGCGGCGGTGGACGCGCTCGCAGAGCCGGACCGCGAGATACTGCTCCGGCGCTACTATTTCGGGCAGAAGCCGCGCGAGATCGCCGCGGCGCTCGGCCTGGACAAAAAGCAGGTGGACAACCGGCTGTATCAGACAAAGCGGCGGCTGCGCGCGAGCGTGACCGGCGCGGAAGGAGAGTAATATGCGCTCATTCAGCGAGAAAAATTACCGTAACATTCAAAGCTTATTTACCGAAAAAACCGGCGTGCCGCTCCGAAAACGCCGCGCCGCGCGCGCTGCGCCGTTCGCACTTGCCGCGGCGGTGCTCGCGGCGCTCCTCACCGTAACGGCGCTCGCCGCCGACCTCTTCTCGCCGCTTGCCGGGGACGATCTCGCGCTCGGCGCGGTGTACGAGGGGGACGGCGTCGTATCGGTGCATGTGGAAAACCGCTCGGACAAGGAGCTGAAATTCCAGGAGCAGCTCCGCCTTCTGCGCTGGGATACGTCCGAGGAGATCGCGCCGAAGCGCGGCGCGGCCGTGCGTTTTGCGAACACGGCGTTCGCGCCGCACACCGAGGGCGTGATGACGCTTGATCTGTCCCGCGCTTACAATCTCGCGGCGCTGGACGAACCGCTCGCGCAGGGCGGATACTATCTCGTTTTGACGAACAGCAATTTTGTGTTCGGTCAGGACTGGATCTGCTTCATCCATGCCGCCGCGCCGGAAGAGACCGGGGAAACAGCGGAGGCCGTACCGGAGAAAACGTCGGAGCCCACCGCCGCGCCCCTCGCCCCCGCGGAGACGGACGCGGAGCTTACCGCCCGCGTGGAGGAAACGCTGCGGCCATTTTTTGCAATGACCGGCGACGTGGCGCAGCGCCGCTCCCACAATGCGGAGTACTACGCCGTGTGCGCCGAGCTGCTGGCGCCGCTGGGAGGGCGCGCGGCGCGCCCCGCCCCGTCGGATATTGTTATCGGCGATGCGGAGGAGGGCGTCATCTTCGATCCCGCCGCGCCCGCGGACGCGCAGCACCTTCTCACGGGCGAGAACTATACGACGCTCGACGCTTACGGCCTGCCGGTCGGCGGCGCGCCGGGCGAGGAAGCGCTCGTCCTCTCCGCGCTCGTAGCGCAGCGCGCGGGGGATACGGACGGCGGCGCGCCCATCCCGGTCGTGTACCTGTTCACGTATTTCCGCGAGGACGTTGAAAACGCGGACCATCTCTTCGTCCACGGCCGGCTCGTGCCGCTCTCGGAGGTCGAAGACCGGCGCGTGTACGAGGACGAGCGGTACGTCTGCTATGAGCTTTCGGAATACTTCTATACGGACGTGCAGACCCACGCGGAAACGCTCTGCGAGCAGCGGGGGGACGTGTGCTGGGATGACGCCGCGCGGCAGCGCGTGCAGAAGATCTATGATTACTACACCAGCACCGAAACGCTCGCCAGGCTCGTCCGGCATCTTGCCGCATGACCGGAGGAGCGAAAACGTTGTCAACGGGAACGGTCCCCGTTGACAGCGTTTGAAACGAAAACAGCCGGAGGGAATTTCCCTCCGGCTGTTTGTATGCAGTTGGAATCAGTCTTTTTCGTCCTCGTCGTCTTCATCGTCGAAAACGACTTCCTCGACGGCGGCGTTTTCAAAGTCGATGACTTCGCCGCACTCCGGGCACTCAAAGGAGCCCGCGTCGAGCGTGTCCTCGTCCACGGTCAGCTTAAAGCCACAGCCCGGGCACTCCACGGAGTAGAAGACGGTGTCGTCTTCGTCCTCTTCGTCCTCGTCTTCGTCCTCGTCGTCTCCGCCGCAGCAGGAGCAGGGGCTCTCATAAAACTCGTTTTCGAGCTCGGCGAGATCTTCGTTGATCTCCTCCACGCCGTCGGTCAGATCGACCAGCGCGTCCTTCGTGTCCGCGAGATCGAGAGAAAGATCTTCCAGAATGTCGATAATGACATGGAACAGCTTTCCCTGGCCGCCGTCCTCCTGAATGCCCATGCCTTCGGCAAGACCCTTCAGATAGGCCACTTTTTCGGATGTTGTCATAAGAAACCCTCCCTTTGTTGATGGTTGGACGTTATTGCAGGACTTCTCAGCCCTTGGCACGCTCGAGATACTCGCCGGTGCGGGTGTCGATCTTGATGCGCTCGCCCTCTTCGAGGAACAGGGGAACCTTGATCTCCGCGCCGGTCTCCAGCTTGGCGGGCTTGGTGGCGTTGGTGGCGGTGTTGCCGGCGAAGCCGGGGTCGGTCTCGGTGATGACCAGCTCAACGAACGTCGGGGGATCGACCGCGAACACCTTGCCCTTGTAGGAGCTGACGGTGCAGACCATGTTTTCCTTCACGAAGCGGAAGCTGTCGGAGAGCATGCTCTCGTCGATGGGCTCAAGCTCGTAGGTTTCGGGATCCATGAAGTAGTAAAGGTTGCCGTCGTTGTAGCTGTACTCCATGCTGCGGCGCTCGACGAACGCTTCCTCGAACTTCGCGGTGGGGTTGAAGCTGGTCTCGACGACAGCGCCGGTGATGACGTTCTTCATCTTCGTGCGCACGAACGCCGCGCCCTTGCCGGGCTTGACGTGCTGGAACTCGACGACCTGCATGACCTGGCCGTCCATTTCAAAGGTTACTCCGTTGCGAAAATCGCCTGCGGAAATCATAGGAAACTCCTCCTCGTATGTGAATAAATTATTTGTATCCACTATTTAGCGGAAATATTTTATACTATAGAGCGCCATATTGCAAGCTTTTCTTGCGCACAAGACGGCCGCGCGGCGGTTTTTCTTCCGCTTCCAGATACCGGATCTCCGGGAAAGGTTGCTTTTTCAGTAGTTTTACGCTATAATACCTCTGTTATGCCATACTCTTACGGGGGCTAAGTCAAGAATGAAAAAAATCCGCTTTGCAATATGCGCTCTTATCGCCGCGCTCGCGCTGGGGCTCGTCCCGCCCGCGGCCATGGCGATCGACGATCCGGGGATCGACACGACGTACGCCGCCGTGCTCCTCGCCGAGGACGGTGACCAGGAAACGGTCCTCTATACGAAAAATGCCGACGAGCGGCTCTATCCCGCCTCGCTCACGAAGGTGATGACCGTCCTTCTCGCTGTGGAGGATATCGAGTCCGGCAAGATCGCGCTCTCCGACCCGGTCACGGCGCAGCCGGGATTTGATTTTGATATGATCGTCGGCGGCAGCAGCGTGTACATCATGCAGCAGGAGACGATGACGCTCGAAAGCCTTCTCTACTGCGCGATGGTCGCCTCGGCCAACGACGCCTGCAACGTGATCGCGCAGTACGTCAGCGGCTCGATCTCCGATTTCGTCGCGCGCATGAACGCCCGCGCCGCGGAGCTCGGCTGCACCGGCACGAACTTCACGAACACCCACGGCCTGCCCGACGCGAACCACTATACGACCGCCTGGGACTTTTCGCGCATCGTGCGTGAGGCTGCCAAGCACGAGCTTTTTATGACGATCGCCAGCGCCGTCAACTACACCGTGCCGGACACGAACGTTTCCTCCGAGCGCAAGCTCGAAAGCACGAACTCGCTCGTCAACCCCACGAACCCTCTCTATCCGGGCGACTGGGGCTATGAATACGCCAAGGGCATCAAGACCGGCCACACGAACGACGCCGGATACTGCCTCGCCTCCAGCGCGGAAAAGGACGGCGTGAAGCTCCTTTCCGTCGTGCTCAAATCGGAGGCGTATCAGCAGGACGACGGCAGCTGGTACTACGGCAACTTTGCCGACACGCGCACGCTCTTTGAGTGGGGCTTCAACAACTTCAGCTATCAGGACGTTCTCAAGTCCACCGAGACCGTGACGGAGGTCCCCGTTGCGATGGGCGCGGACGCCGACACCGTTACGGCCCGCCCGAGCACGACCATCCGCGCCTTCCTGCCGAACGACGTCGATCTGACGGCGGTCGAGCGGACGATCACCCTCTCGCCGGACATCTCCGCGGACGGGCTGACCGCGCCGGTCAGCGCGGGACAGGTCGTCGGCGAAATCAGCGTGATCCGTGACGGCGTGGTGCTCGGCACCTCGCCGCTCGTCACGACCACCTCGGTCGATCTCTCGCGCGTGGAGTACATGAAGGATCAGCTCCGCGAAACGCTGCGCACGCCGGGCGTCATTCTCGCGTTCTGGGCGCTGGTGCTGCTCTTTGCCGCGTACATTTTCGTTGTGGTGCGCTACCGCTCGAAGCGCCGCGCGTACCAGAAGCGGCTGGAGCTCGCGCGCACCATCCGGCTCGATATGGAGGACGACGAGGAAGAGCTGCGGCATGAGCGCCGCGTCCGCGCCACGACCGGCACGCCGCGCAGCCGCCGCCGCGAGGACGTGATGCTCACGCCCGACTCCGCCGTGGACGAGCCGACGCGCGTCACCGGCGAGCGGCCCGCCATAGCGCCGGAGGACGAACCGACCCGCCCGGTGCCGGACGCGAAGGAAACGAAGGACACCCCCGGCCGAGACGCCACGCGGGACTACTTTGAAGAGTTCTTCGGGAAAAAGTGAATTATTAAAGAAAATCCCCTGCCGCGCGAAAACCGCGCGGCAGGGGATTTTTTGCGGGAAAGAAAGCCTCCCTCTTTGAGGGAGGTGGCTCGGCACAAAGTGCCGAGACGGAAGGAGTAACTCCCTCAGTCAGCATAGCTGCCAGCTCCCTCAAGGAGGGGGCCAAGCCAGCTTACTGAAAACCGTACTTGCCGCCTCTGATGGAGAAGTGCACGAGGGGGCCTTTACCGAAATCTTACAGATACCGGTCCAGCGCTTCTCTTGCCTTGTCCCAGCCGGTGCGGGCGCGGTTGATGAGCTCGGCGACGTCACCGGTCCACTCCGGCGCGCCGGGGAGAACGCGGCGGCGCGGCAGCTCGCCGTTATTCCAACGCTCGATCACGCTGCGGTACTGCGCGCGGGCGTTCTTCACGCTGTCTTCCCACGAGAGATAGATCTTCTCGGAGGCCGTCTCGCCGATGCGGGCGAAATACGCGCGGTCCGCGCCCTCGCGCAGCAGCGCCGCGGCGAGACCGTCGCCGTTTTCGGGAATGAGGATGCCGGTGTCGCCGTCAGTGATGCCCTCGGCGGCGCAGCTGCCTTCAATGAGCACGCTGCCGAGCGAGCACGCCGCCGCCTCGCGCACGACGAGGCCGGTCGTGTCGAACGTCGAGGGGAAGAGCAGCAGATCGGCGCGGGTATACCATGCGCGGATCGTGTCGCGGTCGCGCTCGGTGCCGGTGAAGCGGCAGAGGTCGGTGAGACCGAGCTGCGCGGCGTATTCCTCCACGGCGGGGCGGTCCTGCCCGTCGCCGACGAACACCATGCAGAAATCGCCGCCGGCGTCGCGCACCTTTTTGAGCCCGTCGAGAATGATGCGCAGCCCCTTGTACCACATGATGCGCCCGATGAACAGGTATACCGGCTTATCGGCGGGCAGCGCCCATTTTCTGCTCAGCGCGTCCACGGCCTCCGGGGATGCCTTGCCGCGCGGGAGATCGACGCCGTTCGGCATGACGATGTAGTCGCCCGCGTAGCCGAGAGAGCGGAGATTTTCTCCCGCGCCGCGGCTCACGACCCATACCTCGTCGCACGCGGAAATGTTGCTTACCAGGAGCTTCACCGCCGCCTCCTGCAGCGTTTTGCCGCGGACGGCCTTGGCGATGTCGATATCAAATTTGGTGTGATAGGTGAACACGACCGGCTTATCGATCGCCTCGCGCAGACTGCGCGCGAGCAGCGTGGAGACGATCGGGCAATGCGTGTGGATGATGTCAAAGTCCATCGCCGCAAGCTCCGCCACGGCTGCCGGGGCGAACGGGTTTCCGGCGCGGTAGCCGGTCATCTTCGTTGTGTCGATGCTCGGATAGCGCACGACGGGGAACGGGTAATCGTCCACAACGCCCGGATACTCCGGCGTTGCCACGGCGCAGAGCCCCTCGGTCTCGGTGAGGATCTTCGCATAGTTCACCACGGCGTTCGCCACACCGTCCACGACCGGCGGGAACGAGTCGTTCATCAGACAGACGTTCAGCCCCTCGCCGCCGTCCGGACGGCGGCAGCCCTGCGCGGGCCGCTTGCGCCCCAGCAGCGCCGGGGCGGGACGCGCCGTTCCGCCCTGCCGGGCGAGCTTGCGCGCTGCCGGTTCGGCAAATGCCGCGGCGAGAGCGGCTCCGCCGCCGGCAAGCTCGAGCAGCGCGTCCGCCGTGACAATCTGCCAGGGATCAACGCCCTTGTGCTCCGCCGCGGCCTCGACGAGCGCCACGGCGAGATCGGTGTAATCGCCCTTTTCCGCGTCGAGCCGCCTGGCGAGCGCGGGGAGCTGCTTTTCGCAGAGCGTGCGCAGGCTGACACTCTCCCCGGCGGAGGCGGCGTCCGACAAAAGCGAGAGCGCCTTCGTTTCGTCCCAATCGCAGTCCACATAGTATTTCGCGCCGCGCAGCCCGTAGAGGAAGCGCTGCATATCGTAATATCCGGCGCGCAGGTTTTCCCGGCTCTGCGCCGGTTCAAATTCGAGCGTGCTGCCGAGATCGGCGGTCGGCTCGACGGTATAGACGCGCGTATCCTCCGGGATCTTCACCGAGCGCTCCACGCCGATGCCGAACAGCCGCAGCGCGAGAATGTCCTTGTAGCCGTGCTCAATGAGCACATGCAGCGGCAGCACATCGCGCAGACCGCCGGCGGCGTAGCGCTTGCCGCCGAGCTTTTCGCTGCGGAACACCGGGAGATAGGCGCTTGCGAGCAGCATGTCGCAGAGCGTGCCCTCCGGCAGGTCCTTCGCGCGCAGCTCGAGCAGCTTCCCGTCCGAAAGGGAGAACGTGTCGATGAAAAGCTCCACGGGAGATTCGCGCACCGTTTTCTCGTCCACGACCTGCGATATCCACTTGCGCAGCGGCGTAACGTCAAAGCCGCGGTTTTTTATCACTTCGAACATCTGCTGCGCCACGCTGTCGATCTCGTCGAGCTTCACGCCGCCCTTCAAAAGGCGCGACATCGTCTCGTCGTCCACGTCCATGACCTGCGAATAGCGGATGTTTTCCCAGATGTTTTCCGCCTTTTCCAGATCGCCCATCACGATGAGCGAGCCGTTGAGCGCGCCGACGGAGGTGCCCGCGACGGCGTCGATCTTCACGCCCGCCTCACGCAGCGCCTTCCATGCGCCGATCTGGTACGCGCCCTTCGCTCCGCCGCCTTCGAGCGCGAGAGCGTAGGAGCGGGAGGTGTCGATGCGTAGTTTCATGGGGGATACGTCCTCCTTCCAAAATGTATAAAGATTTTAAATTCTTGCCGCGCAGCCGAGCTCTTCGGCGAGCGCGTTGAGCGTTTTGCGCAGCGCCGGGGCTACCGGCACGCCGTTTGCCGCGCTCTCGGCGGCGCAACGCTCCTCCGGTTCGCCGGGGAGCAATATCTCGCCGCCCGGCTGCGCCGGGGTGAGAGAAGTGACGCGCGAAAGGCTCTCCTCGCACAGAGCTTCAAACGTTTCGAGCGGCAGGAAGCGCTTTATATCCACGCAGCCGAAGATGTGGCCCGTTCCCGCCGGACGCGAGAGATCGGAGAGAAGCCCCGTGCCGCCGAGAGCGCTGCTGCCCGTGAGCACAGCGCAGAGAAGCTCAATGAAGATCGCAAGCCCCGACCCCTTTGCGCCGCCGGCGGGGAGGAGCGTGCCGCCGGCGAGCACGGCGGCGGCGTCGGTCGTGGGCGCGCCGTGCGCGTCCAGCCCCCAGGTCTCGGGGATCGGCGTGCCGTTCAGCGCGGCATAGCGGATCTTGCCGCGCGCTGCGGTGGAGAGCGCCATATCGAGTGCGAGAGGAGCCTTCCCCTCGCCGCGCGGCAGTGCCAGCCCGACCGGGTCGGTGCCGAGAAGCGGCTGCGCCGCGCCGTGCGGCGCCATGGCGCTGGCCGCCGAGGAAATGTTGAAAGCGAAAAAGCCGCGCCGCGCCGCGGGGATGGCGTACCATGCGCCCGTGCCGAAATGGTTGGAGTTTGCCACCGCTACGAACGAAACGCCGTATTTTGCGGCGAGCTCTTCCGCCTTATCGGAGGCCTTCCGCCCGGCGAGCTGGCCGAGACCGTTCTGCGCGTCGAGTCGCGCCGTGCCGCCGGATTCCATCGTGAACGGCATCGGAACATTGCTTGCCGTCGCGCCCGAGCGGAGCCGGGCAATGTACTGCGGCAGACGCAGCAGCCCGTGCGACGTGACGCCCCGGCACTCGGCAAAGAGAATACTGTCGGTCAAAAGCGCGGCATCGTCCGCCGAAAGCCCCGCCGCACGGCAGAGCGAAACGGAAAAATCGCGCAGCGCGGCAGTCTCGATGCGCTCGCTCATACGCGAACCTCCGCTTCGGCGACAAGCCCGCGCCCCTCGCCGCGGGCGAGCTGGCGCGCTTCGGGCAGATACCGCTCCAGCATCTCCATCACGATGGCGGCCTGCTGCGCCATGCGCGCGGCGTCCGCCTCCGTCGGCAGTGAGCCGTGGGAGGCGAGAGCGCTGTTGCCGATCTTGAGATACACCGGCGCGCAGCAGCGCACGATCTCGGGCGCTTCGTAGGTGCGGATGAACCCGCCGGAGCCCTCCGGACAGTCGGTGTGGACATCGAGCGGAACGGAAACGCTCGCGCGCAGCGCGCAGAGCATGTCGAGCGAAAGATCGCGCACGGGGTTGATGCTGTCCGCGCCGCACTGCTCGAGCAGCCGGAACGATGCGCCGTTGCCGTGGCCGCAGTGGGCGCTCGCCTTGAGCACCGTGTCCGCGGGCAGCTCGCCGGTTTTCCGCGCCTCGCTGAGCACCCAGAGCAGCCCCTCGTCGTATACGAGCAGTCCCCGGATGCCGAGATCGCACACGCGCTTCGCGTCCTCAAGCGCGCGGACGAGCTGTTCCTCGCCGCGCAGCCGGTAGCCGATGACGGCGCCCTGCCGCGAAAGGCGCGTGGCGGAGGTGTCATACGCGGCCCGCGGGCCGATCGACACGGTGAGCGCAGCGCCGCTGTCGCGGCAGAGCGCGGCATATTCGAGGAGCTCCGCGCGCGTGTGGCGGAACGCCCCGAGCGTTTCGTCGATGCGGTTGACCGTGACGCCGAGACGCTGTGTTTCGCGCAGCAGCGCCTTTGCCGCGGCAAAGGTGTTCACCGTGGGGATCTCCACGCCGAACTGCGCTCCGCCGGGAAATGTCGCCTCCGAGGTCGGAAGAGAGTGCAGATCGCCCCCCGGCAGACCCAGAGTGCGGAGAAACGCTCTCGATTTATCCATCATAACGGCATCGCTCCTTGTTCTAAGAGATACAGAAAAAGTATACCGCATTTTTCCGCCGTTGAAAAGACCTTGACGGGGAAAACCCCTCCGCCGCAAGAAAACGGAAACGGAGGGGTCTCCCCCTCCGTTTGAGCTTGTCAAAAAAGTATTTTTGCCGACGTACACGCCGCCGGCAAAAATGCTTTGCGCTTTATTTGCGCCTGCGGGCGCAAACTCTGCGAGGTCTTTTCGCTCATCGAGCGCCGCATCCGGCGGTTCCTCGCCGTGTACGCGCCGAAGCCTCAGCGGTAATACTGCGCCTGTGCGTTCCAGAGCTGCGCATATTCGCCGCTCTCGTCCGCGAGCAGCGTCTCGTGCGCGCCCTGCTGGATGATCTTTCCGGCGTCGAACACGACGATCTCGTCGCAGAACTTGCACGAGGAGAGCCGGTGCGAAATGTAAATGGCGGTCTTGTCGCCGACCATGTCGTTGAGCTTTTCATAAATCTCCGCCTCGGCGATCGGGTCGAGCGCGGCGGTCGGCTCGTCGAGAATGAGGAAGGGCGCATCCTTATAGAGCGCGCGGGCGATGGCGATCTTCTGCCCCTCGCCGCCGGAGACCTCGACGCCGTTTTCGTCAAAATCGCGGAAAAGGCTCGTCTCCGTTCCGAGCGGCAGCGTTTTGAGCCGGTCGCCGAAGCCGGCCTGCGCAAGCGCTTTCTCGGCTCTCGCGCGGTCGTATTCCGGCGCGGCGGCCACATTCTGCCCGAGCGAGAACGCCAGCAGCTGGAAGTCCTGGAACACGACGGAGAACACATCCATATACTCTCTGTAATTATATTTCCGAATATCTATGCCATTGAGTAATATCTCGCCCTCGGTAGGGTCGTACAGGCGGCAAAGCAGTTTGATGAACGTTGTTTTGCCGCTGCCGTTCGGCCCGACGACGGCGAGTTTTTTTCCGATCTCAAACTTCACCGACAGATGGCGCAGCGCCCAGGTTTCCGTGCCGGGGTAGCGGAAGGAGACATCGCGGAACTCAATTTCATACTTGCGGTCGGAGCGCTTCTCGGTCGTGAGAGAGCCCTGATACATCTCGTTCGGCGTATCGAGGAAGGCGAAGAGATCCTGCAGGAACGGCGCGTTGCTGCGCACGTCGCCGCCGTATACGACGAGCTGCGAGAGATGGCCGGAAAGGGCGGTGAGCGCGGAGACATACTGCACAACGCTGCCCGCGCCGAACGCGCCCGCGAGCGCCTTCAGGCATACGAAAAGGTACGCTGCCACGGTGAACAGCACGGAGAACAAAGCGCTCACGATCATCAGTACACCGCCGCGGCCCCACGCGAGCTTTGCAAACGGGCCGTTCGTACTGAACGGCGTATCGGACGAAGCATAGCTCTCGCAGATGTCCTGCTGGTTATACATGCGGATGTCGCTCGCGCGGTCGCGGTCGCTGATCGCCATGACCGCAAAGAAGTTGAAAAACCGGTTGCCGAGCCGCGCGAGCGGCGCGAGCTCTGCTGTGAGCATCGAGGCGCGGTTCATGCACAGCGACGGCAGCACCGAGAGCAGAGCAAGCAGCAGCAGGCAGCCGAGCAGAAACAGCGGATGGTTCAGCACCGTCCACGCCCCGGCGCTTTCCGGCACGCGCTGCGTGAAGAGCGTCACGGAGAGGGCAACAACGCCCAGAACGCCGAAAATGGACTTCGGTAGGTCCGTCTCCACATCAAGCACGCGGCCCAGGCCGTAGCCGGACCAGTTTTCGTTCTGGAGGATCTGGGAGAGATCGTCGTGCGTTTTGGGATTGTCCAGCCGGGGGAAATCCATGTCCAGCAGCTTGTTGGCGTAGATCTTCTGGTTGATATAGAAGCTGTTGTCGTACAAAACCGTCTGCCGGCGCTCGAGCGCGGCGGTGATGAGCGGCAGCAGCGACGCCGCGGCGACGGCGGCAACGGCGAGCACCGTGAGCCGGTGCGCGTCCCGCGCGCCCGTGAGCTCGCCGATGATCTGCGCGGAAAGGTAGATCAGCACATACGGCGAGAGCGATTTGAACGCGGCGTAAAGCCAGTTGACCGCGTGCAGCGCAGGCCGTTCGGCATAAAAGAGCTTCGCCGCGCGGCGGTGCAGCCGCCACGCCTCGCGCGAGGATACTTTTTTCTTATTCTCTCCCATCGTTTTCGCCCTCCTCCCGGTAATACTTGCTCTGCACTTCAAAGAGCCCGGCGTATTTTCCGCCGCGCGCGAGCAGCTCCTCGTGGCTGCCCTGCTCGGCGATGACGCCGCCGTCGATGAGCAGAATGCGGTCGCAGAAGCGCGTCGAGGCAAGGCGGTGCGAGATGAACACGCTCGTCCGCCCCACGGTCATGGCGGCGTATTTCTGATAGATATCGTTCTCGGCGATGGGGTCGAGCGCGGCGGTCGGCTCGTCGAGCAGCAGGATGGGCGCGTTCTTATAGAGCGCTCGGGCGAGCATGAGCCGCTGCATTTCGCCGCCGGAGAGCAGCACGCCGTCCTCGAACACCTCTCGGCCGATGTGCGTTTTGAGATCGTCCGGCAGCGCCGCCACGCGCTCCGTGAGCCCCGCCTTTTCGAGACATTCGCGCACGCGCGCCTCGTCGATGCCCTCGCGCGTCTGCGCAACGTTTTCCTCCAGCGTCGCTTCGAGCACCGAGAACTTCTGGAACACGGCGGTGAAGAGCGTGTAGTACTCCTGCCGGTTGAACTTTCGGATGTCCTCGCCGTTTAAGAGCACGCGCCCCTCGGTCGGGTCGTAAAAGCCGCAGAGCAGCTTTACGAGCGTCGTTTTGCCCGCGCCGTTTAAGCCCACAACGGCGAGCCGCTCGCCGGGATGCACCGTGAGATCGATGCCGTGCAGGGTGTCTGTCTCCGCGCCGGGATAGCGGAAGGAGACATGATCGAGCCGCAGCTCATATTTTCCGTCCTGGCACTCCGGCAGAGGCTTGCCGCCCTCCATGCGGAAGGGGTCCGGCAGCTCCAGATATTCGCGGATGACGCAGAGATCAAGACTCTGCCGCCGCAGCGTGCCGAGCTCGGTGAAGATGCCGTTGAGTTGTTCGGCATACGCGCCAACGGCGGAGAAACACAGCAGAAATTCCGCCGCGCTCATCCCTCCGGCGAGCGTCTGGCGCAGCAGGAAGTAATAGGCAAGGCCGTTGCGCACGGCGGTGAGCACGGCGTCAATGACATTCGTCCAGAAATACACCCGCTCGCGCCGCTCGACGAAGGCGTCGAACGCGCGGAGCGTTTTGCTGTATACGGCTTCGAGCCAGGGCCGCATGCCGAAAATGCGGATGTCCTTGCCGAGAACGGTGCTCTGTGCCTTGTCGGAAACATAGTCCATTTTCTTTTCGAGCGCGGCGGCCTCGTCGCGGTGGCGGTAGCCCCACTCGTTGATGCGCCGGTTGACGAAATACTCCGCCGCGGTCGTCACGGTGAGCGCGGCGAGAAGCCACGCGCTCGTATTCGTGAGCAGCAGCAGATACACCACAAAGCTCAGCGCCGCGGTGAGAAACTTCTGCTCATCCACCCAGAACGCCTCGCTCGCGCAGCGGTTATTCATGGTCGCGCGTACGGCCTGCTCCTGCAGCTTGAGAACTTCCGGGTCCTCGGAGAGCGGATAGGACATCACGCAGGTCTTATAATGGATCTTGCGGACGAGCGCAAGGCGCACATCGACTCGCGCGAACATCGGCGCGTGCTCCAGATAGGCGCTGACCGCCGAACACACGAGCAGCACCCCGGCGAGCACGGCGATCGTCGCGAGAATACGCGAAAAGCCCGCCCCGTCCTCTACGCAGCGGACGATCTCCGGCGCGAGCAGGAGACCCGAAATGCCTGTGCCCGCCATGGCGAGCGCTTTTATGACAGCGAATACCGGCACATCGTCCCGGTGCGCCGCGTGCGCCTGCCGCAGCATCCAGAGCATGTTCTGCCCCAGATTGTAGCGCGGCTTTTTCGTTTTTTCTTTCATCGAAACCACCTCTTCTTTGCGAGGATAACACTATCACAAAACTTCGTCCCCGGCGCAGACCGGGGACGAATGGCTTATTTTCGGGGATGAGCCGTTTCGCTCACACCTGCGGGAGCAGTATCTCGGTCGTGAACGCGCCGTCCTCGCTGTTGCGGGAGAGATACCCGTCCAGCCGCGCGACGATATCGTCGATGCGCACGAGACCGAAGCCGTGCCCCTCGCCCTTCGTGGTGCGGAAGCGCCCGCCGGTCTTTTCCAGCTTCTTTCCGGCGGTGAAGTTTGTGAAGGAGATATAAAGCTGCGTGCCCTTCATGTCCATGTACACGCGGATGAGCCGGTCCTTTTCCGGCAGAGCCATGCTCGCCTCAATGGCATTATCGAAGAGATTGCCGAGAATGCAGCAGAGATCGAGCTCCGACATTTTGAGCTTTACGGGGATGTGCGCGTCGGCCTGCACCGTGATGCCGCGCGATTTGGCGAGGGATATCTTGCTGTTCAAAATGGCGTCCGCCATGGCGTTGCCGGTTTTGACGACGGTGTCCACGGTGTTCAAGTCGGTGTCCAGCTCGTCGAGATAGGCGCGGATGGCGTCCATGTCGCCCTTGGCGGCGAACGCCTTGAGCACCTGAATGTGGTTGCGGTAGTCGTGCCGCCAGCCGCGGATCTGGCGGTACATGTTCTCCACCTCTTTATAATGCGTGTCCACCAGCTCGCGCTGGTAGGCTTCGAGCTGCTTATCGACGCGGCGGGAAAAAAGGCTCATGCTCTCACCTCTCAATGATACGCGATAATGGCGCGGTTGAGCGCTTCGTAAGCGCCGCGCGGCAGCGGGACGGCCGCGCCGTCGGATAAGATCGCGTCCGTTTTCGTCACGCGGCGGATGTACGAAAGATTCACGATCGCCGCGCGCCCGATGCGGAAAAACCGCTCGTCCAGCTCGTCCGAGAGCGCGCCGAGCGTTTTCTTTACGGTATAATCCCGCTTCGCGTGGACGGTCGTGTAGTTTTTCTCCACATCGAGATAGCGGATCTCATAAAGCGGCACGCGGAGTATCTCGCCGCCGCACTCGAGCGTGAGCGCGCGGCTGTCGCTGCGCAGCTTCGCCGCGGCGCGGTCGAGCACCTCGAAGAGCTTTTCCTCGCGGACGGGCTTCACGAGATAGTGCAGCGCCGCGACATCGTACCCCTCGGCGATGTAGTCCGTGTAGCCGGTGATGAAAACGATCTGCACCGCGGTGTTCTCCGCGCGGACGCGCTTGGCCATCGTCACGCCGTCCATGCCGCCCATCTCAATATCCAGCAGCAGCATGTCGTAAGCCTTGTTTTCGTCATACGCAAACAAAAAGCTTTCGGCGGACGGATATATTTCCGCATTCACCTCCGCCCCGCGCTCATCTGCCCAGGCTTTCAGTATTTCGCTCACAAATTGCGCATCCGCTGCGCAGTCGTCGCATATGGCGGCGCGGTATGCCATGGCTCATCCTCCAATTATAATTCCGGCTTTGGATTTATTATAGCATATGCAGCGGCGCATAAAAAGAGCAGCTCTCCACCAATACGCCACCTGCCCCGATGGCATTTTAAGCAAAGAGCCGCAAAATCTATTGTGTCCGTTCAGTTTATTCAGGAGGATCTGAGTACGGACGCCTATTGTTCTCCTTAGCCTCCGAACAGGCCGAGGAAACCTTTTTTCTTATATTTTTCGGAATTAACGGACTTCAGTTCGTATCCCGTGCCGGCGATCGCCGCGCGAAGGGCGGTTTCGTCCAAAGCTTCTTCGGACAGTATTACGCATTCGCCCTTGGCATGGGACGATGTTACCTTTTTCACGTTGAAGCGGGCGCGGATAGCATCGTTCACATGCGCTTCGCACATGCCGCACATCATTCCGTCTATTCTGAGTGTGGTCTTTATCATAATGAATACATCTCCTTCATTGGGTATGCAGTATTTTCCGTGTTAAGGCTTTCGGCAAGCTCGTCTATTCTTTCATAGGACTGCGAAAGCACGTTCAGCGCAACGCTGCGGCAAAGCTCCTCGTCAAGCGCCAGCGCCGCATGCATCCGCTCGTACAGCGGTGCGTAGCACGCTTCGCACAGTTTGGCCTGCGCTTCGCCTTCCGGCGTAAGGCGCACTATGCCATAGCGCTTTTTGGTGGCAAGACCAAGCGAGCAAAGATTCTGTATCATTGCGTGTGCGCTGGGCTTTGA
>ERZ827498.2851-NODE-2851-length-15660-cov-5.072156_pt1 | contig 15660 bp, 9 predicted proteins | sample MGYA00519865_ERZ827498 | MGnify/ENA primary metagenome ERZ827498 (study PRJEB31778, sample SAMEA3449328) | human gut metagenome | biome: human gut; feature: human-associated habitat; material: faeces | place: United Kingdom | collected 2010/2012 ...
AGTACAGGTCTTCAATGTTGTCCGTGTAGGCAGGGGAGAGAAGCGACTTCTGATAATCGCTGCGGTTGACGGCGAGGTACGTCAGCAGCTTCATGGCGGCATCCGCATTCTTGCTGGAGCGGTTGACCGCCATCACGCGGAGGTTGCCGATGACGCTGCTGTCGTGGTTCGGCTGGATGGACAGCATCAGCGGGACAGCCGTGCTTTCGGGGTTGCTGGCATAGTGAATGTCGATGCTGGCGTAGCTGCTCAGGAGGGGACCTTCGCTGCTGCTGGCGTCATACGAGCCGCCAATCATTGTGTTGCTGCTATAGACAATATTGCCGCTGTTGTTGTCGTCGTTCCACTGATCCTCGTACGCCTTCAGCTTCTCGCGCATACTGTCCAGCTTGTTCAGCGTGGCGATGAAATCCGCGTCGGTGAAGGTCAGCGTGCGGCCGTCCGCCTCGCATTCGGCAATCTGCGCCAGCATAATCTGGCTGAACAGCTGCATTGACAGGCTGTACGGGTAGTCCATCAGCGCGTGTTCCGGGTAATCCTCAACGTAGGAGGTAATCCATTCGTCGATGAGGTTCAGCAGCTCCAGATACGTCGTTGGCACATCCTCCGCCGTCAGCCCGACATCCTCCAGTACGGCGGTGTCAATCGACCAGCAGGAGGTGCTCACTTCGACGGGCAGGGCGTAAAGGTGGCCATCCACCAGCACCTGCTTGGTCAGATTCGGGAACATCTCGGAGACAGCCGCGAGCAGGTCACTGCTGCCGGACAGCTCCGCCAGATACCCCTTGTTGCGCAGGGCAGCGAAGGCGTCGCCCGGCAGATAGAAGGCGTAGAGGTCAAGCGCCTCACCGCTCTGCATGTGCTGGGTGTAGTCCGGCGCGGTGGCTGCGGTAGTGGATGCGTACACGATGCCGACTTCCGGGTGCTCCTTGGCGTACTGGCGCACCAGTTCGCCCGCGTCGCCCCAGCTGATGGAGGAGTCGATGCGCAGGACGGTCGCGGGCAGCGGCGCAGTCAGGTCAACCGAGGTCAAACCGGCGTCGTAGTTGTAAGTATAGTAGGAATTGCCGGACACGCAGCCGGGCAGATTGGTGTACACATACGCCGGGGGCAGGTAGCCAACCGTCTCCACGGTGTCATACGGCGCGGCGACGCGCAGCACCTGCGAGCCATCGTTGAAGACGACGGACGTACCGGACATGGTGAAGCCGGAGAAAGAGGAGTCGGACTCCATTTCGCACAGCGTGTCGGTCAGACCGGTCTGACGGTTGATGCGCACGAGCGCGGTCAGCGGGTCGTCCGCGCCGGTGTAGCGGTTGTCGTAGTAGCCGATGAGAGACGTGTCATCCAGCGGCAGGATGATGCCGATGTAATCCTCCGTCACCTTGCGGACGCTGCCGTCCTTGAGGTTCAGCTCGAACAGCTGATTCAGCCCGTAGGTCGCCTCGGGATTCATGCCGTAGGCGGTCACATAGGCGTAATCGCTCGTCAGTGCCGCGCCTTGCAGGGAGAAGTAAAGGCTGCCGTCCTCGTCGCCGCTATCCTCCACCAGGCGGAAGGAGTGCACGCGGGTGACGTCGCTGCCGTCGAGCGGGACGCGCAGCAGGTCAATCACGCCGTCGGAGTAGGGGTAGAGCAGCAGCAGCGTGCCGTCCTCATCCACAGACAGCACGGCGGACGTTTCGTCGCTGTAAAAGGAGCCGTCCTCGGAGAAGCGCAGAACGTCCGAAAAGCTGCTCGCCACCACCGCGATGCGCCAGTTTTCGTCGTCGTATTCGCAGATGGTCGGGCCGTAGGAGATGGTGTAGAGCTTGCCGTTTGCTTCCACCATGCTGCCGACTTGGTACATATCGAAAATGTCGCCGACCTTCTCGACCTCATCTTCTTCGATGCCGCTGTCGATCTGCTCGGTCTGCTCGACTGCCTCCGCAAGCGCACCGGGCAGCAGCAGCGCCAGCATCAGCAGCAGGCACAGGAAACGGGAAAGATGCTTCATGATGATAACCCTCCATTCATAGGATGATTCTTCTTGGAAAAGGGAAATTGTTCCCTAAATATGAAACGCTTGAAAGAGGCGTTTTGTTGCAGGGCGCGCGGGAAAAATTCACGAAGACGCGCCGTTTTCAAGCGTCATCATCTGCACGATGCGGGTCAATTCCTGCACGAACGTCTCCACGGTGCATTCGCCGTCCAGAAGGCGCTGCCGCAGGGTGGATACATGCTGGTCGCCGCTGACCCAGAACGACGATTCCAGCAGATGCGCGTGATTCAGGCGCGCATGATACGTTGCGATTTCCGCCGCGCTGTATACGTTCGGCGGAATCTGATGGAGCGCAGCGCGCGCGTCCGTCAGTATATCCTCCGCCTGCTTCTGCTCCAAGGGGGACAGGGTGGTGCGGTACTGCATGTAAAGCGCTTCGTCGTCCAGAATCTTCTGCGCCGCCTCTGTGTATGCCGGATTCGGCTGAAGCGCCGCGTAATCCGGCAGAAGCGCCAGTTTCGCATCATACGGCTGATTGTCCAGCAGGTAGGACAGCAGCGGCGCGGCATCATCCGGGTATGCCGAGCGGCGATTGACTGCCAGCACCGGGTACGTCATCGGAATGAGCAACGCGCCGCCTTCGCTGAACGACAGCAGCAGCGGAACTTCGTCCGTTTTGCTCGGCGTAAGCGACGTGTTCAGGTGCAGCAGCGAGGGCTGACTGCTGGACACGGAGAGAACCGTGACGATGCCGCCCGTGTCGCCCAGGTCGCCCAGCGAAGAAGACCGTTCTGCCAGCCAGCGGGTTTCGTAGTCCACCAGCGCCGGGCGGAGCGCGATGTACTGCCGGAGCGCCGCAACAAAATCCGCATCGGTGAACGTCGGCAGGACGCCGGATGCTTCACAGCGCGCGAGCTGCGCCCAGAAAAGCTGCTGGAAGAGGGAATCCGCCATGCCGCCCGGATTGTCGGCTAAGGCAACGTCGGAATCAGACGCAAAGTCGGTGAGGTAGGTGGAAATCAGCGTCATCAGGTCGGCATACGTCGCGGGAACGTCCGTCAGCCCCAAGGATTCCAGCGACGATTGGTCGAGAAACCAGCACGAGACGCTCGGCGCGCCGCAGGGAATCGCGAACAGCCCGCCCGCCTTTTCCAGCGGCGCAAGCACCTGCGGCAGGAGCGAATCAGGGGTGTCCGCGCCCATCAGCGGGCGCAAGTCCAGCAGGTCGCCCTTGTCGCGCAGGGGGATGAACGATTCGTTTGGCAGCGTGAAGGCGTAAATATCCAGTGCGTCGCCGCTCTCCATGTGCTGGCGGTATTCCGGCGCGGTCGATGCATTGTGCGGCGCATAAACAACGGCAACGTCCGGGTGCGCACAGAGGTACTGCGACACCAGCGCCCGATTCACATTGGACAGGCGGGCATCCACGCGCAGGGTGCAGCGCGGCGCGGTATGGAGCTGCGCTGCGAAGAAACCCAATTCGGCATTGCACACGCAGTAGCAATTATCGACCATCAGCGCAGGCAGACGGGCGCTCGTGTCCAGCGACGGCAGATAGCCGACGGATTCCACAGCATCATAGGGCGGCGCGGCGCAGTAAATCGTCTCGCCGTCGGTGAAATAGAGGGAATCGACGTCCAGCGCGAAGCCCGCGTATGCCTTGTGGGCGGGCAGGGCGCAAAGGCGGCTGGATTCGCCGGAATCCGCATCCAGCAGGGCGAAGCAGCTTTCGTCGATGCTGCTTATGGGCGGATTGACACACGCCAGCAGCTGCCCGTCCGCCAAGGGCATCAAGAAGCGAATCGGCGCATCCGAAAGCAGAAAAGACGACCCGTCCGCCAGCGAAAGCGCATAGGTGCTGTATGTCGCGAAATTGCTTGAAAAGGCAGCGTACAGCGTGTTTCCGGCGCGCGCGGCGGAAAGGAGCGTCCACTGCGCGGTCATTTCGCTGTCCGTCGGCAGGAAATCCGCGAACACCCGCGTCAGCACGCACGTCGCTCCGGTCAGGGACAGCACGGCGATTTGCCCGCTCGTGTCTGGCAGGAGCAGCAGCGCGTATGCACCATTTTCGCCCGGCAGGAGCAGCGCATTCGCCGCATCCGGCATGAATCGGGGCGGGCAGGCGGCGGAAATCTGCTCGGCGGAAAGGACAGGCGCCCAGTCGCCCGCACTGTCCCGGCGAAGGACGCGCAAATCCGGCGAAACGGCAAGCACTGTGCCATCCGCGCAGGAGAGCAGGGAGGCGGCATCGGGGGCGTCAAGGGCATCCTCCGCCAGTGCGGGGTGAATCAGCAGCGAGGTCAGCAGGAGACAAAGCAGCTTCTTCATGGGGCAGAATCCTCCGGAATTACACCCGCACCACGTCCGACACGTCCAGCTCGTGGTGCACGACGCGCACGGTTTCGCCCGCCGCGATGGCGGGGAAGGGCTTCTCAGCGTCGAAGTAAAACAGGCGGTCATACGGGCGGCCCTTCGCGTCGAGGTCGGTGCAGGTCATGGCGCGGTACGGCACGCCGTCCACCAGGCTGATGTCGTCCGAAATCGCCAGAAACGGCAAATCCACCGCGCGGCGGCGTCCTGAAATCACGTTGTCCAAATGGCGCTGATAGCACCGCAGCGGCTTCAGGAAGAGGTCATAGCAGAAAATCAGCACGGACAGACTGACAATCGTCAGCACGTCGGTCGCAACCTCGTTGCGCTGGATGGCGAAATAAATGGCGGCGCCCAGCAGCACAAGCACCGGAATCAGCACCAGAATCAGCCGCTTTTTCAGCTGTGCGCGAATCGCCGCCTGATCCTGCGCGGAAAAGAGAGAAGACGGCTCGGTCGTCACCTGTTCATCAGCAATCATGAAAAAAGCCTCCTCGTCATATCGTTTGCCACCTGTCCCTATTTTACAGGAAAGCACGGGTAGTTGCAAGTGTTTCGGGCGGCAGGATTGGAAATAAACCGTGAATATTCTCTTTTGCGCCTGAAACCCTTGCCAATTTAGGCTTCTCATGGTACAATACGGGCAAAGAGAATGCGAAAGGAGGGTCGATGGCTTTGCGGAAAAAACCGCCGACGACCCTGCTGCTGACGGATATGTCCAGCCTGTACGGATATATCTACTGTATGCTGATTTCCGAGGGTTTATCCGGGATGCCGCTGTATGGCGGCGCGCTGTATATGATTGGCCGCGTGACAACGGTTTTCGCCCAGACGTTCAGCCCCGAGGAAGCCATTTACCTGCCCAAGGCGCTGCGATGGATGCGCGTTCCGCTGATGATTCTGCTGCTGCTGCTCTCGCTGTGCCTTGTCGTGCTGTACCCCATGTCGTTCGGCAGCACGCAAATGTGGCTGATTTTCTCCGTTGTGCTGTCCATGCAGCTGCGGGACAGCCTGTGCCAGCGCATGGGGCGGCTGTGCCTTGACGGGCGGATGGAGCAGACGACCTTCCTGTGCCTGAGCGGGGCGCTGCATGGGTGTATGATGGCGCTGCAAGCCCTGATTCTGGCGGTCAACCTGCCGGTGCAGCTCTCCGTGCCGATGATGATAGGGTATCTCCTGTGCGGGATGGCGGCGTTTTACTCGACATACGCGGCGTATGAAGAGCGCGCCGTGCTGCCGCGCCCGAACTTGGAGGAAGCGCACTTCACGCTGGAGACGATTCACCGCGCGAACGCCTTGAGCGCCTTTGAGCGGCTGAGCATGGTGCTGCTGACGGCAATGGAAATGACGCTCATCGTCATGTACACCTTCCTCGCGACGACGGCGGAGCAAATGCTGATTCGCATGGCGATAGCGGTGCTGACGACGCTATTGTGCGAGGAACTGGCGACGCTGCTGCTGAAAAAGCGCGAGAAGAAAAACAAGAATGAACCGATTTCGCTGCTGCTGATGGGCATGTTCCTCTGGCTCTACGGGCTGTGGATTTTTTCGCGGATGCTGCGGCACCACACGACGGATATCAGCATCACCTACTTCTGTCTGGCGCTCTGCTCCGTCGGCTGCGCGGTGTGCAAGGTCTGCCTGAGCAAGATGGAAAGCCCGATGGGCGCGGTCGCGAAATTCACCTCCGGGCAGGAAATTCCCGGCTATCGGCTGATGCGGCGCGTGTCGCGCGAAGTGGCTTCGCTGCTGGGGCAGATGCTTGCGCTTGTGGCGCTGACGGTGCTGTGCTTCCTTGCTGGGCAGCGACTGCCGCACACGGCGGAGGAAATCGCTGCAAGTTTCCAGCCGGTGATGGTCGTTCCGGCGCTGATTACGGCGTTCATCGCCCTGCTGTGCGTGCTGCGCTTCCCGCTGTCGAACCGATACATGCAGAAAGTGCTGCGGTTTTTGCACATCCGTGAATCCGGCGAGGAAAACAAGGCGCTGGAGCAGCAGCTGGAGGAGGTCGTCATCAAGCGGCACGTTCAGCCGCTGGGCATCCGCTTTTTGATGGCAGTGATGCGCCCGTTCTTCCACCACACGGTCAAGGGTGCGGAGAACATTCACCCCGATGACAGCAACCCGCTGGTGTTCCTCTGCAATCATGGCGAAATTTACGGCCCCGTCGCGGGGATGCTGTTCTGCCCCGTGCCCGTGCGCCCGTGGACAATCAGCGACATTTCCATTGACCCGGACGAGGTTGCGCAATACGTCTACAAATATACATTTTCGCAAATGAAGTGGCTTGGCCCGCTGCGCTGGCCTATCTCGAAGCTGTGCGGCCCGCTCAGCGTATGGGCGATGAAGTCCGTGGAGTGCGTGCCGGTCTACCGCCACAAGCCCCGCGAGCTGACGACAACCTTCCGCAAGTCGGTGGAGGCCATGCAGGCGGGCGATAATCTGCTGATTTTCCCCGAAAACCCCGATGCTGACCCGAATCGCCCCGGCTACGAGCACGGCCGCCCCGGCGAATTGTTCCGCGGATTCACGATGCTGGCGCAGGTGTATTACGCGCGGACGGGTAAGTGCTGCCGATTTGTGCCGATGCTGGCGCATAAGGGGATGCGGACGCTGTCATTCGGGACGGAGATTGATTACGACCCGGAGAAGCACCCGATTGAGGAGCGCGACCGGGTGGTGGAGGAAGCGCAAAGGCAGATGTGGGAGATGTTTGATAGGGAAGAAGCCCTGTATCAGGAGAAAAAGGCGAAGGAAAAGGCAAAGAAAGCGCCGGAAAAGAAGACGTAAGGAAGCGCGCCCAAGCCGGGCACCGAAAAAAGGGTCAAGGGACAATGTCCCTTGCAGGGTCAAGGGGCGGCGCCCCTTGTAGGGTTTGGGGCAACGCCCCAACTGTTTTTCGGACGACCAATTCCAAGGAAGCCGCCAACAAAGGCGCAGGCAGCGAAGCGTCCCTGCCAGTAACTTTGCGCTCCCGCAGGAGCGCCCCCCAAGCCGCTCTTTCCAACATCTATGCTGTGTCGCGCCAGATGGGCGCGACCGGATTGCCTGTCTTCCAGACATAGCTTGTCTTTCTCGCAAGCAGGGGATTTCGCGGCTGCGGGCGCGACAAGGGGGCAATGGAAACAGACGAAGTCTGCGGTCGCCCCCTTGACCCCTTCGGGGCGCCACTAACAAAGTTGATTTTTTTAATCATCAATAAAAGTATTAACTTTCCGTTCATCAGGAGATTTTCGCCATGCAATACTGCGCCTTGGAAAAAGAGGGTTTTCTGGGGACATTCTACGAGCGCGAAACGCTGTCGGAGAAGGCCGTCATCCTCGTGGGAGGAAGCGGCGAAGGGCGCACCGTCAAGGTTTTGCAGCCTTGCGCGCGGAAAATCGGCATGACCGGGCTGTCCCTCAGCACGGCGTATACGCTGCTGTGCGCGGATGGAAAAATCACCCGAAGTGACGCAGCGTCTGCTGGCGAAAATGATGACGATGGAAGCAAAATACCCAAAGGAGTCCAACCGTGCCAGTGCGGGCAGCTGGACGAAACTGGCTGATTTTTTCCAAACAAACATGGTGAGGAGGTGTCTGCTCTGCCAAAGGAATTGCGCAGCGCGGTTTCGCGCGGGATTCTGGCACTTTTGATGGCGTCGGGGCTCATCCTGACGCTTTTGTGCGTCACGGGCGAATCGTCGCTCTGGGCGCTTGCGCTGGGGACAAGCCTGCCGGTGATTGCGCTGCTGTCCATCCTGCGGACGCGCCCCGGCGGAAAAGTGCTCGCGGCGGGCATCACCGCGGCGGGCGTGATTGTATGGCTGATTGCAGGCGGCGCGGCGGACGCGGTTGAAGTCGTTCGGGCACTGCTGCTGCATTTTTCGGGGCTGACGGCGGCGCTTCCGCTTGTCGCGCGACCTTTTGCGGCGATTCTCGGCGTAACTTGCGGTTTCATCGGCTATGGGCTGACCAGCCGCCGCGTGGGCGCATATCCGGCGCTGGCGACGGTGCTGCTGATGGCGCTGCTGCTCTGGCTGGGCAATCGCCCGGACGCGCTGTGGGGCTTGCTGCCCGCCATCATCCCGTGCGTTGCGCTGCTGATGGTGTCCGGGTACGACGAAATTTCCGTCACGCGCGTGCTGCCGCTGACGCTTGTTGTCGTTCTGCTGAGCTTCACAGGCGTTGCCATCGGCGGCATCACCGTTCAGCCGATGAAGGAAGCGGCGGATGCCCTGCGCCAGAAAATTTATGACTACCTTTTCTTCACCAGCGCGCGCGACGTGTTTTCCATTGCCTCGCAGGGGTACTATCCGCAAGGGCCGACGCAGCTTGGCGGCGCGGCGACCCCCAGCGAACGCCCCGTTCTTCGCGTGAGCGGCAGCGGGCGAATTTACCTGCGTGCCGTAACCAAAAGTTCATACACAGGCAGCATGTGGATTGACGAAACAGGCGGGCGGCGCTACCTGTGGAGCAGCCCGCGCTGGCAGAATCTGCGCTCCCAGACATTCGACCTGACGCTGCCGAACGAGACAATCGCGGCGAATCTGCCAACAAAGACCGTCACCGTCACCATGCTGTCGGACAGCGCAAGCAGCCTGTTTGTGCCGCAGCGCATCCGCGAATTGTCCGTGGGCAGCGGCATCGTGCCGTATTTCAACGCGGGCAGCGAGATTTTCGCGACGCGGAATTTAACCTCCGGCGACACATGGACAGCGACGTATGTTGATTTGACCGCCGGGCAGAGCGGCTTGGCGGAGCTGATTGATGCGGGCGCGCAGCTGACCGACGCCCAGTACGAGGACATCCGCAAGCTGTACACCGGGCTGCCCGGTCACCTCGAACAGCGCCTGTTCGACTTCGCGCGCAATGCCGCTGGAAGCGCCGATTCACCCTACGAAATGGCGCGCAGCATCCAGTCGTATTTGCAGGCGTACTGCCGCTATTCGCTGGATATTCCCGAACAGGCGTCGAACCTCGATTTCGTATCGACTTTCCTGCTGATGACGCGCGAGGGCTACTGCACGCACTTCGCGTCCGCCATGACGGTGCTGTGCCGCATGGTCGGGCTGCCCGCGCGGTATGTGGAAGGCTTCGTGGCGGATGTGGACGCATCAGGGCAGACGGTCGTGACCGGCACAAGCGCCCACGCGTGGACGGAAATCTACTTTCGGGGCGTGGGCTGGGTGACGTTCGACGCAACGCCGTGGACATCCACGCAGAACGCCTCGTCCGCGCCCAACCAGCCGGATGATCTGCCGACGCCATCGGTTTCGCCGTCTCCCTCGCCCTCCCCGTCGCCATCGCCAACACCCTCGCCTTCGCCGGAGATGGACGACTCATCGGCTTCACACGAACCGACCAGCACGCCATCCCCCGCACCGTCGCCCTCGCCGGAAGCGAATCTGCCGACGAATACCCCTGAACCCGCACCTGCGCCTCCGGACAATCCACCGCCGGACGTGCCGTGGCTGCTGCTGATTCTGCTTGCGCTGATGGCGGCGGCTGGCGGGCGCATTTGGTGGACATTGCCGACCACGCGCGACAAGCAGGCGCAGGATGAAAGCGCACGCTGCATGGTATGGATGCAGGCGACGCACGATGCCCTGCGGATGGCGGGCTTGCGGCGCGGACGCAGCGAAACGCCGCAGCAGTTCTTCCAGCGCGCAGACGAAGCCGTTCACGCGCAGGGCACACTGGCCGTCGTCGGGGAAATCGAGACGTTGGCGTTCTATGCACGCGCGGACTTGCTGCCCAGCGACGCGCAGGCGCTTCGGCAGGCGTATCAGACGCTCTGGCAGGGCATGAAGCCGCTCCGCAAAGTGCGGCTGACGCTCTACCGGGCGATTGTGCCGATGAAAATGCGCAACTTTACACAAAGCTAATACCAAAAACAGGGCTGCCTCGAGCGTGAAGCAGTCCTGTTTGTATTTACCTGTTAGTTACGAAATTGTCTGGTCGAAGAACACGTTTTCGTCGCCCGTCGTGGTGATTCTCATCTGTACATGGACACCGCGTTCCGTCTTTTCCACCGTCAGCGTGTCCTCCTCCACCATCTCCGGCTCGAAGATTTTCAGCGTCAGCCGACCGTCCTTCATCCCCCATGCACCCAGCGCCGGCGTATCGGTTTTGTCGCGTGTGAAGAAGGGTTCGCAGTGCACAGCGCGGTGAATCGTGTGCCACCTGCCGCGCCCGGCGATGACAAGCAGCTGCCCCTGCGTATTCCGCATTGTCAGCATATCGCCATCCAGCGTCAGGCGCATCCAGACGTTCGGCGCATCCAAGTTCAGGTATTCCGGCGGAATCGGGCTGCCGTCGTCCTCCGGCAAATCGCGTTCGTAGCGCAGATTCGCCGTCTTTTGGCGCAGGTGCTCCGTAACCTCTGGTTCATCCACAACAGCATCCGATTCGTACTTCATCAGCACTTCGTCGAAGTACGCATTCAGCACGCCGCCCATGTTCTGCGTGATGCAGTTCGTGACCAGAATGGTGTCCGTCGCCGGATGCACGACACAGAGCTGCCCGTACATGCCGGCCGCGCGGAACGCCCCGTGCCGACACTGCCAAATCTGGTAGCCGTAGCCCTGCGCCCAGTCGCTGTTCGGGTCGTCGCCGTTGCCAATTTGCCGCCTCGTCGCCTCGCGGACGTACCATTCCGGCACAAGCTGTTGCCCGTTCCAGCGTCCGGATTGCATCAGCAGAATGCCGAGCTTTGCGATGTCCTCCGGGTGCAGGGAAAAGCCGAAGCCGCCCGTGCAGATGCCGTTCGGGTCGCGAATCCACCGCGTGCCGGTGATGCCCATTGGCGTAAGCAGTTTCTCGCGCAGGTACTCTTCAAGGTCGATGCCGCGCTGTTTGAGGGCGGCAGACAGCATATACGTCGCGCCCGTATTGTAACGGAAAGTTTCACCGGGTGTATCCACGAAAGGCTCGCGCAGGAACGCCGAAATCGCGTCATCCCACGCATTTTCCTGATGGAACGGCTCGTTCCCCTGCCCCGTCGACATCATCAGCAGATGCCGAATCGTGAGCATTTGCAGCTGCGGTGAATCCGGCGCGTTCTTCGCCTGCTCCGGGAACAAATCGACAATGCGCTCATCCAGGCGGATTTTCCCCTCGCCCGCCGCAATACCAATCGCCATGGCCGTGAACGTTTTGCTCAAGGAATAGACAGTGCGCAGCTGCTCCTGCGTGTAGGGCGGCCAATATGCTTCGTATAGCACCTGATTATGGCGCAGCAGCATCATGCTGACAACGCTGATGTTCTCTTTTTCCAGCCGCTCCAGCAGCTTCAGGATGTTTTGACTGTGCAGCCCCATTTCTTCCGGGGTTGTCCGCATCAGCTGATTCATGGTTTCCGCCTCCTTCAAATCGCGAAAGAACCCAAACTCGAGGGTGAGCGACATGTTTTTCTCCACGATTTCCGGCACGCGCAGCACCCCGAACCGCCACAGCAGCGGATACACATAGCTCACGCCGCGGATATCCCCCAGCGCCTTCGGGCGGCCGGCATACCCAATTTCCCGTGCGCGCCGGAATGCCAGACAGACGCTGCTCCACGAGAGCGTTTTGCTCTTCTCGCGCCGGTCGATGAGCAGTTCGCGGTTCGGCTGGCCGTTCTGCCCGATTTTCAGGCAGTAGGTGAACGGCAGCCCCGTCGCGGTGCGAAACGGCATCCCCTGACACGCCACCACCGCGCGCCAGAGTGCCTCTTCCGCGTTCTCCGACGCCCCTTGCAGCGCCCGAATCGCTGCTTCGGCTTCGTTCGTCATGTGCATTTTCCTTTCGCTTCTTTTTCCCATCATAGCACATTTTCCCGTTCCGCGCAAGTTTCTTCTACTATATGCCGAAAATCAATGGGGAGAATAGCCAAAAAACAATACAAAAACAGCAAAAAGGGCTTGACAAGCGCGCAAATTGCGTGTATGATTGTCGCATAAACCGGTGACGGAGAAGAGTACCTGCTTCTCAGTCCGGCACAGGGAGTCGCTGATAGTGGGACGGCGGCGCGGACGGCAGCAGCGAATGGGCTCCGGAGGGTTTGCCCCAAGGTGGGGAGTTGGGAGAGCAAGGGCGCAGGGCGTAAAGGCGGATGCATGGAGACATGCGGATGCGATTGCTTTCCATCAGCCGCATCGTAGGGCAGAACGGGAATCTGCACCCGTTATCATGGCAGCGCATATCAAGTGTATGCGGATGAGTGCGCTTTTCGTACAGAAAAGCGAAGCTGAGTGGCACCGCGGGAATACCGCCTCAGTCGGAAACGACTGGGGCGTTTTTTGTTCCAATAAAAAACGACGACTTAGGAAAGGAAGGTACCCCATTATGATGAAGAAGCTGACTGCCCTACTGACTGCCCTGTTCCTCCTGCTGAGCGCGACCGCCCTTGCGGACGAGGTGATTCACATCGGCATCATCCAGTTCGCCGAACACGGTTCGCTCGACAACTGCCGCATCGGTTTCATCGAAGGTCTGGCCGAAGAAGGCTTCGTCGAAGGCGAAAACGTTGTGTTTGACGTTCAGAACGCGCAGGCGGACACCGCCATTTCTGCCCAGATTGCCGATGTGATGGCGGGCAAGTACGACATGATCTGCGCGATTGCGACCCCGGCGGCAATGGCTGCCTTCAACGCCGCGGAGGACGCGGGCATCCCGGTCATCTACACTGCCGTGTCCGACCCGGTCAGCGCCATGCTCGCCGGCGCCGACGGCAAGAACCCCGGCAACATCACCGGCACGAGCGACGCGCTGCCTGTGGAAGCCCAGCTGAAGCTCATCCGCGCGTTGATGCCCGATGCAACGAAGATTGGCATCCTGCACACGACGAGCGAAACCAACAGCGACGCGACCCTCGCCCTTTACAAGGAACTTGCCCCGAACTACGGCTTTGAAATCATCGACAAGGGCATTTCCACCGGCGCTGACCTCCCGATGGCGCTTGACGCACTGCTCCCGCAGGTGGACTGCACCACGAACCTGACCGACAACACCGTCGTCAGCTACCTCGCCGTTGTGCTGGAGAAGTCCGAAGAATACGGCAAGCCCGTGTTCGGCAGCGAAATCGAGCAGGTCATCAACGGCTGCGTCGCGTCCGAAGGTATCGAGTATACCGAACTTGGTCGCCAGACCGGCCGCATGGCGGCGCGCGTCCTGCGCGGCGAAAGCGCCGAGGATATCCCCTACGAGACCATCAGCAATTCCTACCTGTACGTCAACCCCGATGCGCTGGCGGCATACGGTCTGACCGTCCCCGCGGAACTGTCCGAACGCGCCATCGACGTGACGGCAAAGTAAACAAGCCATTTCCTCTTCTTTCCTTCCGGATGCCTTCCCGCAGCCGGAAGGGTCTTGCATGTCCGGGCTTCCTTCCTATTATTATGCAGCTTCTTTCCCCGCAAACATCCACACAACGAGGTGACTGATTATGACGCTGAACATGCTCATCGGCATTCTGGAGCAAGGGCTCATCTATGGCATTATGGCAATGGGGCTTCTCATCACCTACCGCATTCTGGATTTCCCCGACCTGACCGTCGATAGCTCCTTCCCGCTGGGCGCGGCGGTCTCCGCCACGCTGACCCTCCAAGGCGTTGCGCCGTGGCTGACGCTGCTCATCGGCTGCGCGGCGGGCGGCATCGCCGGGCTGATTACCGGGCTGATTCACGTCAAGTGCCGCGTCCGCGATTTGCTCAGCGGCATCATCACCATGACTGGGCTGTACTCCATCAACCTGCACATCGCCCAGAACAAGGCGAATCTCCCCCTCTTTGGCGGCGATACGCTCTTCCGCAACGCCTTCACGAAGTCGCTGCCCAAGGCGATTTCCCCCTACACCACGCTCATCATCATCTTCCTGATTGCGCTGATTGCGAAAATTCTCCTTGACCTCTTCCTGCGGACGAAGTGCGGCTACCTCCTGCGCGCGGCGGGCGACAACCCGTCCGTCGTCACAACGCTCAGCCGCGACCAGGGCACGGTCAAAATCCTTGGTCTGATTATTGCGAATGCGCTGGTTGCGCTCGCGGGCGCGGTCATGTGCCAGCAGCAGCGTTTCTTCGACATTTCGATGGGCACCGGCACGATGGTCGCCGGGCTTGCGTCCGTCATCATCGGCACAAACCTCTTCCGCCACGCCTCCTTCCTCCGCACCACCACCATGGTGCTGATTGGTTCGATTCTCTACAAGGCGTGTGTATCGATTGCGATTTCGTTCGGTCTTGACGCGCAGGACATGAAGCTCATCACGGCAGTGCTGTTCCTCGCGATTCTTATGCTGTCCAATACGCGGAAAAAGAAGGTGCGCATTCATGCTTGAAATGAAGAATATTACCAAAATTTACAACCCCGGCACGGTGCAGGAAACCTGCCTGTTCCGCGATTTTTCCCTCACAATTAACAAGGGCAGCTTTGTCAGCGTCGTCGGCAGCAATGGTTCGGGCAAAACGAGTATGCTCAACCTGCTCTGCGGGTCAATTCCGGTGGATGCGGGGCAAATCCTTATGGACGGGCAGGACATCACCCGCGTGAAGGAGTTCCGCCGCTACCGTCGGATGGGGCGCGTCTACCAGAATCCGGCAATGGGAACGTGCGGGACAATGACGATTCTGCAAAACCTGTCGATGGCGGACAACAAAGGCAAACCATTCGGACTGACCCCCGGCACGAACCGCAAGAAGATCGAAGCGTATCGAGCGATGCTGGCGCCGCTGGGTCTGGGCTTGGAGGACAAGATGGATGTGCCCGTCGGCTCGCTTTCCGGCGGTCAGCGGCAGACGCTGGCACTGCTGATGGCGACAATGACACCCATTGACTTCCTGATTCTGGACGAACATACCGCCGCGCTCGATCCCAAGACTGCGGAAATCGTGATGCAGCTGACGAACAAGGTGGTGCAGGAGAAGCACCTGACGACGCTGATGGTGACGCACAACCTGCGCCATGCGGTGGAGTACGGCGATCGCCTGCTGATGATGCACCAAGGGCACGTCATCATGGACAAGGCGGGCGACGAGAAGCGCGCGCTGAAGGTGGACGATTTGCTGGACGTGTTTACTTCCATTAGTATCGAATGCGGCAATTAAACGGGGGCAATGCCCCTGTTTTTTCTTGCAGCTTTGCGCGTCTCACTGTTATTTTGCAAATTTCATGTATCTATCCGCCGTGTGCCCGTGGATTCCGTTTTCCCCCAACCGTTATCTTAGGTCGCGGGGGATTTTCTCTTTCCCCCGAACGACAAAAAAATACCCTTGACTCTCACGAATCAAGGGCTAATAGGAATCCGGCAGCGACTTATCCTCCCGGGCCGTGTCCAGCCAAGTACTTTCAGCA
>ERZ827498.2860-NODE-2860-length-15639-cov-8.323858_pt1 | contig 15639 bp, 10 predicted proteins | sample MGYA00519865_ERZ827498 | MGnify/ENA primary metagenome ERZ827498 (study PRJEB31778, sample SAMEA3449328) | human gut metagenome | biome: human gut; feature: human-associated habitat; material: faeces | place: United Kingdom | collected 2010/2012 ...
GCCCCTGGGCTCCATTGAACGCATCAATATTCTTTTCGCTGAGAATCTTCTCAAAGATTCGGTCTCCAAGCTGTTTTATTTTGGTAACAAGAAATCCGCCGTTCATTTTCATGCAAATGCTCCTATATAGTAGTTTGCTTCAAATAATACCATATAGGAGCTTTGCTGTCAAGAGGCTGTATGTCTAAAACATCCGGCGAGTTTTTCATAGCCTGCGCTTTTTGTGTTCTTTCCGCCCGAAAGCATTGACGCACCGCGCCGAATCCTGTATCATGAAGCTGTTCATTCGGCTGTTTCTGCCCGTTTGGGCATTGTGCATATTATGAAAGGAGTCCTTTCCTCATGGCGATGAATCTGACTCAGAAAATCCTGTCGGCGCACCTGCTCAGCGGTGAACTGATTCCCGGCTCGGAAATCTCCATCCGCATTGACCAGACGCTGACGCAGGATTCCACCGGTACGATGGCGTACCTGCAATTCGAGGCGATGGGCGTCAAGCGCGTCAAGACAAAGAAGTCCGTGGCGTACATTGACCATAACACGCTGCAAACTGGCTTTGAAAACGCGGATGACCACTATTACATCCAAACGGTGACGAAAAAGCATGGCATTTACTGCTCTAAGCCCGGCAACGGTATCTGCCATCAGGTACAGCTGGAGCGCTTCGGCGTGCCGGGCTACACGCTGCTCGGCTCGGACAGCCATACGCCCACGGGTGGCGGTATTGGGATGCTTGCCATCGGCGCGGGCGGACTGGACGTTGCGGTCGCGATGGGCGGCGGCGCGTATTATCTGGCGTGCCCGCGTGTCGTCGGCGTGCGCCTGCATGGCAAGCTGTCCTACGGCGTTGCGGCGAAGGATATTATTCTGGAAGTCCTGCGCCGGCTGACCGTCAAGGGCGGCGTCGGCAAGGTGATGGAGTACATCGGCGACGGCGTGAAAACGTTGAGTGTCCCGGAGCGCGCGACGATTACGAACATGGGCGCGGAACTCGGCGCGACGACCTCCATCTTCCCGTCGGATGAAGTGACCCATGCGTTCCTCAAAGCGCAGCAGCGCGAGCAGGACTTCGTGCCGCTGTCCGCAGACCCGGATGCGGCGTATGACGAAATCCTTGACATTGATTTGACCGCGCTTGAACCGCTCGTCGCGAAGCCCCATATGCCTGACATCGTGGAAACCGTCAAGCAGTGCGGCCCAATTAAGGTCGATCAGGTGTTTATCGGTTCCTGCACCAACTCCTCCTATACGGATATGATGCGTGTTGCCCGCATTTTGAAGGGCAAGACTGTGCACCCGGACGTGAGCCTGGTCATCGGCCCCGGATCGAAGCAGGTGCTGACGATGCTGGCACGCAACGGCGCTTTGGCGGACATGATTGCGGCGGGCGCGCGCATTCTGGAATCCGCCTGCGGGCCGTGCATCGGCATGGGGCAGTCGCCGCGCACGAACGCCGTCTCCGTTCGCACGAACAACCGCAATTTCTACGGCCGCAGCGGCACCAAATCCGCCGGTATTTACCTGGTCTCCTGCGAGACGGCGGCTGTCACGGCGCTGACTGGCGTGCTGACGGATCCGCGCTGCCTTGACATTGACCTCGACATCCCGATGCCGGAGACGTACACCGTCAACGACAATCTGGTTATCCCCCCGGTCGCGCCGGGCGAAGAGGACACGGTGGAGGTCGTCCGCGGCCCGAACATTCAGCCCTTCCCGCTGGGCAAGCCGCTGGCGGATGCCATTTCCGGCAAGGTGCTGCTGAAGATGGAGGACAACATCACCACCGACCACATTGCGCCGTCGGACGCGAAGCTCCTGCCGTTCCGCTCGAATGTGCCGTACCTGTCGGACTTCTGCCTGACGCCCGTGGACGCGACGTTCCCGGCGCGCGCGAAGAAGGAAGGCGGCGGCATCCTCGTTGCGGGCATAAACTACGGGCAAGGGTCGAGCCGCGAACACGCCGCGCTTGTCCCGCTGTATCTGGGTATCCGCGCCGTCGTCGCGAAGTCGTTCGCCCGCATCCATCAGGCGAACCTTATCAACAATGGTATTCTTCCGCTGACGTTCCAGAATGAGGCGGATTACGACCGCATCGCGCAGGGCGACACGCTGAGCCTGCCGCACGTCCGCGAGACGGTGGAAAGCGGCAGCGACACGTTCGTGCTGCATAACGACACAAAGGACGAGGATTACATTGTGCTGATGCCGCTGACCGCGCGCCAGCAGGGCTGCATCCTCTATGGCGGGCTGCTGAATTATACAAGAGAGAGCGCAAAGGCGGAATAAGATAGTTTGTCCCCCAGAAGTATGGGCTTCCGGGGGATTTTGGCGTTATTATTTCCAGGGGAATAGAAAATCTGCTGCTTTTGCTACAATCAAGGGGGAAGGAGACTGCCCTGATGAAAAATATCAAGTACACCGTCACGCATCCTATCTTTGTGTTCATGAAGAAGCATTTCTGCTCGCACTGCAAGGCAGCACTCACAGTGGAAACGGCGCATCATTTGGTGAACTCCCGTTCCGAAGAAGCAAAGAACTACGATTTTTCCACGGAAGACGGCAGGATGATTGGCACAGTTGACTTCCGCAATCCGTATTTTGCCTGCCCGAACTGCCATGCGGAGTTTTCTGTGGAAGAATTGTGGAAAATGGAGAAGGGAAAAAGGGCAAGCAGATAACGCAGGCGAATTGAAAAAATCGTATGAAGCACAAAACAGCCGGGGACTGCCTTACCAGCAATCCCCGGCTTTCGTAATTCCTATGAATTTTTATACTATTTCCAGATAAGAATGCGCCAAGATGCGCCGCGAATTTTTCATTCTGGCTAACGTGAATGAAACGCAGCGTAGCAGCGCTACGCTAAGTGGAATGAGCGGACGCCAGAAGGGAAAAGGCGCAAGCAGATGGCGCAGGTGAATCTGGAAATAGTATTACTTAACTTCCAGCAGGTTCTTGCATTCCGCGAACGCGCGGCGGCCAATGATTTCAATCGTCGCGGGCAGGGTTACGCTCTTGAGCTTCGTGTTGCCCTCAAACGCCTGCGCGCCGATTTCCACCACCGGCAGACCCGCCACCGTGTTCGGAACGGTCAGCGTCGATGCCGTGCCGTTGTACTTGACGACCACAATGCCCGTCGAGTCGTCACGAACCGCGAACACGAAGTCGCCTGTCACGGTGAATGCCTTGTTGACAGATTCCAACTCCGTATTGCCGGACAGCGCCTTAATCGTGATGGTGTAGTCGCCCGGCTGCAGCAGCTTCAGACCCGGCACCGTGTAGTTCAGCGCCGCCGTTTCGCCCAGCAGCGCAGCCGTGCCGTCGGGCGTGGTCAGCAGCAGCTGATACTTCGCTGCGCCGCCAGCAGCCGTCCACGTCACCGTCAGGTCCTCGCCCTGCTTTGCGGCAGGAACGGTCACAGTCAGCGGATCGTCGGTCACATACAGCGTCAGGGACTGCGCCGGGGAAAGTTCGCCAGCGGTCGTTCCGTAGTAGGGCTTGAACTGAATCGTGCGGACACCGTTGCCGCTGCCCAGAGAAGCGAAGGCGCGCTCGATAACCGTCACATCGCCAGTCGTCGGGTAGCTGGTATTTGCCTTGCCGTCCACATACAGGACGACCTTCGTCGCGTTCTTGGTGTTGACCGTGAACGTCACCGGCACATTCAGCTTCACGCGGCTGGGATTCATGGTGAAGTTGACGACTTCCGGCTTGTTGACCACGGTCGTCGTCAGTGTAATCGTGTACGCCTTAAACTTTTCGCCCGCGGTCGTGCCGTTGTAAGGCTGGAACTGAATCGTACGGACGCCGCCATTATTCCCCAGCGACGAGAACGACATCGTGAACTCGTACTTCGACATGCTGGTCGTTACGTCCTCAAAGCGGCGGTTCACCTGCCCATCGACATACATCAGCAGCTTCGTCGCGTTGTCCAGATAAACAGTGAATTTAATCTGCTCGCCCAGCACCGCGGTCGTCTTGTCAATCTTGACATTCGCAATCACGGGGGCAGCAGACGAACCGCTCGTCAGGGAAATGGTGGTTGCGGTGGTCTTGTCGCCGCCGACTGCGCCGTTGTAGGCTTGGAACGCAATGGTGCGCTTGCCCCCGTTGTTCCCCAGCGAAGAGAACGCCATGGTGAAGGTGTATTCCGTCATATCAGGGGTGATGTTCTCGAAGCGGCGGTTGACACTGCCGTCGATGTACATCAGCACCTTCGTGGCGTTCTTGATGCGCAGGGTGAAGGTGATATTTTCGCCCAGCGTCGCGTTCGGATTGCTGATTTTCAGCAGCTCAACCCGCGGCTTGTTCGCCACGCTGATGGTAATCGTCTTGGTGTCGGACATAGCGCCGGGCGTGTTGCCGTTGTAGGGCTGGAACGCCACCGTGCGCACGCCGCCGTTTGAACCGAGCGTCGAGAAGGACATCTGGAACGTCGTTGCGCCGTCCTTCACGTCGTAGATGTAGCGGTTCAGCTTGCCATCAATGTAGACACGCATCTTCGTCGCGTTCTTGGTGTTGATGGTGAAGGTGATGGTTTCGTTCAAATCAACCGTGGATTTGTTCAAACTCCAGCTGGTCACGGTCGGCTTGTTCGGGCTTTCGTTTGCGACAGTCACAACACGTTCGGAGGTCTTTTCGCCCGCCGTCGTGCCGTTATAGGCTTGGAACGCAATGGCGCGCTTGCCACCATTGCTTCCCAGCGACGAGAAGGACATGGTGAAGGTGTATTCCGTCATGTCGGGGGTGATATTCTCGAAGCGGCGGTTGACACTGCCGTCGATGTACATCAGCACCTTCGTGGCGTTCTTGATGCTCAGGGTGAAGGTGATGTTCTCGCCCAGACCCACGGTCGTCTTGTCGATATCCTTCACCGTCACCTGCGGCTTGACAGACGGCTTTGTCAGCGTAATCGTCTGTACATCAGACTTTTCGCCGGGCGTATTGCCGTTATAGGCTTGGAACGCGATGGTGCGCTTGCCCCCCTTGCTTCCCATCGAGGAGAAGGACATGGTAAGCGTCGACGTGTCGGTGGGCACGTCGTAGATGTAGCGGTTGACGCTGCCGTCAATGTACATCAAAATCTTGGTGGCGTTCTTCGTGTGGATGGTGAAGGTGATATTCTCGCCCAGCTCCGCCGTCGCCTTGTCCATTTCGAACGTCGGTTTGCCCGGAATAATCACATCCGCGCGGTCGATGTTTTCGAGGTCATCCGGCACGTCCGTAGGCGCGGGGGTCGACGCGGGTTCCTCGGTCGGCACGACAGCGGGCTCTTCGGTCGGCTCAACAGCGGGCTCTTCGGTCGGCTCAACAGCGGGTTCCTCGGTCGGCACGACAACGGGCTCTTCCGTCGGCTCAACTACAGGCTCTTCCGTCGGCACGGGCGTGGGTGCAGGGGTCGGCACGGGTTCTTCCGTCGCAGCCGCAAGCACCAGCAGGGCACTGGGCATTTCCACGCCGCTCGCGAAAACACCGGTGTGACGCTGATTCTCAATGCCCTCTTCCGGCACAGGATGCACTGCATCCGCCGCCAGATAGCCATATGCAACGCCAGCCGTCTGGTCATACACGCAGACGGAAATCCGTTCATTCAGCTGACCCTTCTGCGGACGATGCGTCACATACACCACGCCGGTTACCCGGCCAACCAGCTCATCGCCCGTCGGATTCAGGTACAGCTGTGCGCTGCTGAATGTCGCGGCAAAGCCGGAGTCAAAGAACTCGTTATCCAGCACGGAGCGGCTGTAATCTACGGCTGCTTCGTCCACGATTTCGGGCGCTTCCGTTGTTTCGGGGATTTCCGTTGCTTCGGGAACATCCGTCGTTTCGGGGATTTCCGTTGTTTCAGGAACATCCGTCGCTTCGGGGATTTCCGTTGCTTCGGGAACATCCGTCGTTTCGGGGATTTCCGTTGCTTCAGGAACATCCGTCGCTTCAGGAACATCCGTCGCTTCCGGTGCTTCCGTCGGCGCGACATCAACCGTTTCCGCCGGCGGAGTTTCCGGCTCTTCTGCAGCCGCCGTCAGCACTGTTCCCATACTGCCCGTTACCATGAATACAGCCAGCAGGAAAGACAATGCCTTTCGCATCCACTTTTTGTCCTTCATCGTCCTCACTCCTTGTTCTGTGCAATCTTCCGGCACGACGTATGGTTGTGCCAATGGCAAGCGATTGCTGTTTTCCATCTTTCTTTTCGCGGCGAGCCGCAGTGCTCCCGGTGGATATAGCAATCTCTTTCCCAATTCCAGCTATATTGTAACAAATTACAAGTCGGCTGTCAATACTTACCGCGCAGAAAGCCGCATTTTATACGAAAATCAAGGCACTTTCTCTGCATCTGTCTCGCGGAACTGATTTTTCCATTGCCGAATTGCCGTGGTCGGCAAATCAATTTGCGTCTCCCATGCGGAACAGATGCGCTCCTCCAGCACATCCAAATTTCCGCCGCGGGGCAGGACGGGCAGATTCGTGTCCTTCGCGATTTCACTTGCGCGGTTGTCTACCGCCAGAATCAGGCTTCGGCAGCCCATGTTCATTGCGTGGATGCCGCCGTGCAGCCGCGTGCCAACGTAGTCAATCCCGCCTGATGCCAAAAGCGCCGTGTAATCTCGCAGATTCGGCTGAATCAGGTGCAAATTCTGCGTCACGCGCGCATCCATCTGGCGCAGGCAGGCGTAGTCCTCAACGGCTTGCAGCCACACATACACCTCGCGATAGTGCTTTTGCAGCATGGTCAGCATCTGCGCATCCTGCTCCGGGCTGCTGCGGTAGTCCGTCAGCGTTGTCACGACGCGCTCCGCCTTGTGCGTCGGAATCTGCGCGCATTTGTCGTCTGTCAGCCCCCACATTGTCGGGCACGCCGTATTCAGCACGTTCGTGATGCCCAGCTTCAGCAGGCGCTGGCGCGTGTATTCGTCGCGCACCGCGTGCAGGTACTGCCCATCCAGCAGCGCTTTTAGAATCCGCTTCGTGTATCCTGTCGGCTCGTCCTGGTATTGATACCACCCCGCACCCAGCAAAATGATATGCGTGCGCTGAAATTTCTCACGAATCAGGCGGAAATTCAGCAGCTCCCGCTTGTGCAAATCGCCGCAGCGCATCATCACCGCGTCCCGCAGGCGGATATTCCACATCCTTTGGCGGCGCATGTCCGAGGAAAGCAGATTCGTCCCGCAGACAAATGCGAAATCCGCATTGCCGACGTGCTTCATCGACACTTTCGACAGCCTGTCCCGAACCGGCACGGCGATGGACAGCTGCACAGGAAAGCAGTCGTGCAGCACATGCTCACAGGCGTTTCGAATGATGAAATCTCCCTGATTCGCTGTTGAGATGGTAGGGTCAAAACGCACAATTTTACGGCAGTGCTGCATTTCCTGATCGATCATGCCTTCTTCCTCCATTTGCGCAAGAAACTCCGCCCTTTTTCAAGCATCCAGCGATATTCTGCCGTCCGCCCCAGCGCCAGCGTGTACAGGAGCGCCGTCACCGCCGCGCAGGTGATGCCCTTGAGGATAATCCACATCAGCGTATGCCCCATCTGCGCGCACAGCAGCAGCGACAGCGCCATCACCGCGCCGTTGAGCAGCAGCAAGCCGCCCTGCGCCTTGAAATACGCGGCAGCACTGCGCCCGAAGGTGCGATGGAACAGCACTTTCGGCTCATACCAGAAGATGGTGCAGAGCCGCGCCAGCCCTGTTGCGCCGATGATGCCCGCCACGCCGAAGAAGTGCCCCAGCAGGATGGACAGCAGGATGTTGACCAGCGCCGTCATAAACATAACATACTTCATTTGCCGAAAAAGCCCCAGCGTTTCGCGGTACATCCACACAGGCGCGACGATGGTGCTCAGGTAGAATGTGAACAGCACCGCCGCCACTGTCCCTGTGTCCATCAGGTATTCTTCGCCCACCCAGATGGGGATGAAGTCCTGTACAATCGCGCCGTACGCGGCGACGCAGAAGCCTGTAATCGCCCCGAAGAGGACAATCAGGTTGCGGAATATGGCGTACGACTTTTCCGAATTCTTCTCGGCATTCAGATTTCCCAAGCTGGCGGAAATGCCGGTAATCACGATGGAAACGAACGTTGTCACATACGTCGTCAGCGACGCGTAGTTGGAGTAGTAGCCGACGAACACCGTGCCCAGCATGACGGAAATCAGAATGTTGTCCGTGTTGTTGATGAGTATTGTCGCCAGCTTGTAGAGAAACATGGAGCGGATGTTGTCGTTCAGCTCCTGCTTGCGGTGCATCGGCGCACATTTCTGCTTTTTCCGCAGGAAGGGGTACATCTTGTCCGCTAAATGGCTCAGCACCGCGTTCTGCAGGAGGGTGCAGGCAATCTGAATCAGCAAATAGCCAAGATAGCTGCCCCAAATCAGCAGGCACGCGATCTGCGCCGCATACTGCAACACCAGCGCCACGGCGGAAACCATGTTCTGCAAATATGCCTTCTGGTCGGCCTGAATCAGCGTCGTTTTGTAGATGACCAGATAGGATGCCACGGAGTTCGTCAGGTACAGCACATAGTAGACGATCAGCTGCGCCATCGGCAGCTCGCTGCTGATGATGAGCGGCAGGAAGGGGATTACCGCCGCGCCCAGCAGCGCTACCGCCAGCGCAATCAGGCGGTAAATGCGACGATAATAGCCCAGCAGGTGCTGGATTTCGCCCGTGTCGCCCCGGTGCAGCGGGGCGTACAAGCTGTACACCAGCACGTTGCCCACACCCAGTTCCGCCAGTGACAGCATGGCCAGAATGTTGCTGTACAGCCCGTTGACACCCGTATAATCCGCGCCCAGCCGGCGCACAAACACCGTTCGCACGGCAAAAGCCAACAGCAGCGTAACCACCTGCCGTACTGCGCCTACACCGATGTTGCGCGCTGTGTTTTCGCTCCTTGATGCTGTGTTCATGATTCCTCTCCGCCTGTTTCGCCTGTCTGCTCCTGCGCCGCGTCCTCCGGCTGCGTGTTAAACGTCAGGCGCAGTTTTTCCGGCGGCACAGTGCATCGCCACCTGCGCTTCTTCTGGCTGCGCGCATTTGCCGGCAGATCAGGCGTGTCCTCCGCGTCCGGCTGCCACTTGCCCAGCAGCCCCAAAAACAGTATGTTCAGGAAAACGCCCTCCGTGTTGATGCACAGGAAATACAGCAGGAAAACGCCCAGCACATACAGCAGCCGCTCCTTGGCAAATTTGGTGCGGATACCGAGGTACATCAGCCATAGCCAAACTGCCGGGAGAATCAACCCTGTATCCATGACGAAGGCGGCAAAGCCGTTGGAAATATTCTGCACCCTGTGTTTCAGCAGGATTTCCGCCTTCCGCTCCGAGAAAATGCCCTGTCCCGCAATGGGGGATTCCAGCCCGATTTCAAAGCCGCTAAAGGTGTCGTTCCACCGCGTGTAGAACGAACCGCCGGAATTTCGTCCGACAATCTTGCGTTCCACCACGCCCGTGGCAGACTCGATGACAAACAGCAAAATCAGCCCAATGAACGCCGCCATCTTGATGCTGCGCGCCATTTTCCCGCCCTTTTTGCGGAATGCCACCGTCAGCAGCACAACGCCCAGACAAATAAAGCCTGTTGTGGACAGCGTGCTGAGGATGGTAACGATCAGCAGCGCAATTGCCCAGCAGTATTTCTTCTTGCTCATGCCCATGCGCGTTTCGTCGCTCATCAGGAACAGCAGCGCGAAGTTCAGGAAAATCTGGTGGCTGCCCGGCTCGTTGAACATACCCGCATTGCGGTGGAAAACCGGGATGTTCAGCCAGCCTAAGGTAAAATAAGGCGTCAGATAAAATCCGTTGACGCTGGAAACTTCGTAGTGCAGCAGCGGCAGCGGCAGCGACAGCAAATCGCCGATGACGAAGGAAATCAGGCTGATGGCCGCCTCTGCCAGCATGATTTTGGTATACAGCCGCATATACGTCCGATACCCGATGCAGCTTTGCAGAACCAGCACATAGCCGATGTTGCACAGCCAAATGACAATATCGTTGATGTGGATGCCGTTCTGCGGGTTGACAAAGCTCGTCAGCAGCAGCGCCGCCGTCAGCAGCAGCGTCAGGCGTACATTCTGGACGCTGATTTTCGGATGATGCGCCCGCGTCAGCAGCAGAATCGACGCAATCAGCATGGCTGCCATCAGCGGCATCCGCAGCACCTGAAAATACAGCGAACCCATGCCCAGCACGCCAATCAGCACGCAGAACGCATCCACATGGTTCTTTGTGATTCGGAATTTCATCGTGCAATCTCCGTATAAATCTGATGCAGTATCTCCAGATTCTTCTGCGCATCATGCGTTTTTCCAGCGTGTTCTCGCCCGGCGCGCGCCATCTGCGCCGCTTTTTCCGGATGCGCGAACATCTCGCAGATATCATATGCCAGCAAATGCGGGTCGTCTGCCGGATAAATCAGCCCTTCCACGCCGTGCGTCATCAGACAGCGCACGCCGCCGACATCCGACGCAATGCACGGCACGCCAAGCAGCATCGCCTCGCCCAGCGAATTGGGGGAGTTTTCAATGCTCGACGGCAGCACAAACACCTGACTTTTTAGATACCGCTCCTTCATTTGCTGTGCATTCAGGCTTCCAGTAAAAACAACATGGTCGTAGAGGTCGCTTTCGCGCAGCAGACGGTGGATGTACCGTTCATAGGCATTGCGCGCAAGCGGCGGAATGCGCCCATAGTCCTTGCGCCCCACATAGAGCTTGACATCGGGATAGCGCTTGCGGACAATCGCCAGCGCCTGCAATAGCAGATGCAGCCCCTTGAGTGGCACATGCGCCTGACTGCAGAAGAGACTGTGCGGCTCGCAGCTGTCCAGCGACCATTCGCCGGTGTAGAACTCGTCCCGCAGCGTTTCGTTGTTGAAATGATAGGCCGCCTGCGGGGCAAGCTCCGCCATGCAGGCAGCATCCCAGTCGGTGCGCCCGATAACGTGCCGCACCCTGCGCAGGGCTTCCTGTTCATACTGCCCGACGCGGCGGTAGATTGCTTCCTGCCGGACGATATTGCCCTTCACCAAGTCCTTCAGCGTGTGCCCGTGGCAGACGTGTTCCGGCAGATAAGCGCGATAATGCTCCGCGTATATGGACAGAAGCCCCTGAATGGAAATTACAATCCGCTCGCGCATCCCCAGGTGTTCCGCCGCATCAACCATGGCCAGCGTGTGCTGATTTTCCGTGCCCCAGAGGTGAATGACATCCGGCTGCTCTTTGCGCAGGATTTCCTCCAGCTGCCGGGTGTAGGCTTCGCCGCACCGCTGCGTAGGGCGTGTGGGGTTGACAAGCCCGTAATAGCGGTAGCCGTCCACTTCGCCCGTCAGCGCTTTCGGCGCGTCAAACACATACGTCAGCGCCACATCCGGCAGCTGCGTCAGCCGCCGCGACAGCCCGACCAGCCAGCCCACGATATACACCGGGGGAAGCGATTCTTTTTCCGCAATGGCAGGGAGGATAATATTCCCCATCCACATGACCTTCACGCTTCAGCCCCTCCTTTCACTTTGCGCTGTGCGGCATGGTTATTCCACCGCGCCCCGCGTCAGAAAATCCCGCAGCTTTTCCCGCTCCTGCGCCTGCGATTGGCAGTAGCGCGCAATGTTGCGCACATAGCGGTCATGCACGGCTTCATCCAGCAGCCTTTCCGGCGCAAAATCCGCCATGCTGGATACCGTTTTGCCCAATTCGTTTGCTTCCACCATTTGCAGCGTCCCGCAGCGGCTGCCCACAATCGGCACGCCCCGGAAGAGAATATCGAACACAACGCCGCTGCTGTGCAGGGAGTAATTCTCCGAATAATTTAGGATGCAGTAGCGGCATTGGCGAATCGCCTCGTCATACGCCGCTTCGGACAGGTATTCCAGCCGCAGCTCGATGTTCTTTGCGCCCGCGCAGACTGCCCGCAGTTCCGTTTCCAGCGGCGCTTCCTGCACCCGACCTGCAATCAGCACCCGATACGGCGTGTCCCGCAGCTGCTTTGCCGCTTCAACGACGCCCTTGTCCGACGTAATCAGCCCGACCATGCCGAAATCATAGCACTTCTGCGCATACGGCACAGGCGGCTGCATCGTTCCTGTGCTGATGTAATCGGATACGACGCACATCGGCCGCCCATACGCCGCGCCAATGGCTGCATTGGGGCAGATAACGCCGCTGATTTTCCGCCTGCACAGCGCATACAGCCCCCGTTTCAGCACCGAATTGACGCCGTCGGTGCTGTACTGGATGGCGTAGACCCGCGTTTCTTTCTTCTTGAACAGTGCAAGCCCCAGATACGCTGTTGCGACGGCGCTGCACTGGAGGACAATCACGTCATCCTGCGCTTCCCGAAGCAGCGCACGCACGTTCTGGAACACGGCGCGTTTGTTGCGCACCGCCGAACTGCCCACGATGTAATCATGCGGCAGACGAATCAGCTTATTCCCGAAGCGGTCGCCGTACACCGGCCCGCCCGCAATGCGCACATCCATCTCCGCGCCGAACAGGTCAAGGTAATTCTGCGCGACGGTGAAATAATGCCCAGCGGCAATGCCGTCTGTGCTGGTGCTCCGTACATCTGCCACAATTAGCCGCATGATGGTTCGTTCCTTTCGCCGCTTTTCTGCATCGCCTTGCTGTAAATCGCCATCAGCTGACGATAATTTGCTTCCGCCGTGAAATTCTCCTGATACGTTTTCAGCGCGCCCTCGCTGACGGATTCCGCGTGCTGCAGCCGGTTGAGCGTCTGCGCCAGCTGCTCCGCCGAGTCCGCCGGAAACTTGAAGCCCGTCACGCCGTCCGAAATCAGGGAACCCGCGTTGCCTAAATCCGAGCAAATCACCGGCGTGGCGGCGCTGAAGGCTTCCACAATTGTCATCGGGAAGCCTTCATACCACTGCGTTGGCAGAATCAGCGCCTTGGACTGCCCCATCAGCGCCCGTGCCGCCGAATTTGGCACAAAGCCGCGCAGCTCCACCTGCTTCAGCTTTTCCCGCGTCAGATATTCGCGGCACCATGCTTCCTCCGGCCCTGTACCGCAGATGATCAGCTTCATGCCCCCGCCGGAACGCTCGTAGCGCGCCCACGCTTCCAGCAGCAGCCGGATGCCCTTGAGCGCATCCAGCCGCCCGATGTACACCACCTGATTTTCGCGCGCCGCGTATGGCACAATCGTCTCCGGCGGTTCCACAAAGTTCGACTTTACGGACACGTTTTCCGGCGGAATCTGCTTAAGCGCCAGCAGCTTCTGCCGGTTGAAGTCCGTCAGGGTGATGTAATGCAGGCGGCTGTACGTTTTGAGGGCACGGTGCAAACGTGTGCTGAGCACGCAGAGCACCGTCTGCAGGCGGCTGCCGCGGTAGCAGCGGTGCTTCACCGCGCAGTGCAGTCCCTTTTTCACGCAGTCCTCGCAGATATGGCCGTCGCGGTAGAAAAGCGCGTTCGGGCAGAGCAGACGGAAGTTGTGCACCGTCTGCACCACGGGAATGCCCTCGCGGAATGCCGCGTAATACACTGCCGGGCCAATCAGCGGCAGCGTGTTGTGCACATGCACCAGCGAAATCCGGTTTTCGCGGATGCTCCGTCGAACCTCGCGGTATGTACGGATGCTGAAAAACATCCCCAGCGCACTGCGAATTTTCTCCGGCGCTCCCATGCGCGAAATCTCCTCGTTCCGCCGCACATACAGCGCCGCAGCGTGACCGTGCGTTTCCAGCAGGTGCTTCTCGTTCGCCACAACGACATCCTCGCCGCCGGGAACCTGATAATAATCGTGTACCAGCAGTACAGCGGGCTGTTTTGTCGCTTGCTGCATTTACTTTCTCCTGATGGTCGCGTTCCAGATGAATTTCAGATTCGTGCTCCAGTAGCGCTGGAATAGCCGCTTCGGGTCTTGCATCAGGCGATAGAGCCATTCCAGGCTGTGCTTCTGCATCCATAACGGGGCGCGTTTGACGTTGCCCGAAAAGAAATCAAAGCCCGCGCCGACGCCAATCATCAGCCCATGCACACGCCCTTGGTGCGCCGCCATCCAGCGCTCCTGCTTCGGCGCTCCCAGCCCGACCCACACAAAATCCGGCTGCGCCTGATTGATGCGCGCCACGGCAAGCGCATCTTCCTCCGGTGTCAGTTCGCGGAAGGGCGGCGCGTCTGTGCCCGCAATTACCAGTCCCGGATACTCCTGCTGCAGGCGCGCAATCATTTTCTCCTGCACTTCCTGCGTGCTGCCGTAGAAATAATGCCGCCAGCCGTGTGCCGTGGACTGCCGAAAGACCTCCATCATCAGGTCAGGCCCGGTTGTCCGCTGAATCTGCGGATACCCGCGCCGCCGCGCTTCCTGCGCCAGCGGATTGCCATCCGGAATCGCCATCAAACCGCCGTTCTGCACGGCACGGTAGTCCGCATCCTCGTAACTGACGACGGTTGTATGTACATTCGATACGCAGATGTAATCTCCCTGCAATTGATGAATATTCTGCGCCAAATATTTCAGCAGCCAATTCATGTTGATGACTGCAATATTGACCCCTAAAATCGGACAGACCGGAATTTCACGCTTGTCCACTTTGCGGCAGTACTGCGCTGCTCCTTCGTGCGCCGTGGCAAACACCCCTTTCTCCGCTTCCCCAGCAAGAAACCTTGATACTATTTCCAGATTCACCTGCGCCATCTGCTTGCGCCTTTTCCCTTCTGGCGTCCGCTCATTCCACTTAGCGTAGCGCTGCTACGCTGCGTTTCATTCACGTTAGCCAGAATGAAAAATTCGCCGCGCATCTTGGCGCATTCTTATCTGGAAATAGTATGAATCATAAATTACCATTTTCATTATAACGCAAACATCAGTAATTTGCAAGCATTTCCATTTCAGACGATGAAGAAATTTCCTTTTTTTCTGCGGATGAATTGCCGCCCCGTATTCGTTCTTTCATTAGCACACCCATGCGAAAGGAGTATTCTTTATGAAGAACTGTATTTCCCGTTTCTGCCTGCTTGCCTTGCTTCTCCTGATGACCATCGCCCCTGTCCGCGCGGAAATTATCGGGCAGACGACGGAGAACGAGTACATCCACCGCCTGATTGCGGACAACGGGCAGGAACTCTGCTTCGTGTCCGGTGAGAAAGACCCGTACCTTTCCTATGCGGATGTCAACTTCGACGGCATCAACGATGCGGTGATACTGACACAGCGCGGCGCGAGCAATTTCGTCTACCAGTTTTTCATTTTTGATGGCGAACAGTATGTTCTCTGTCCGCTGACGTTCACGAATTACGACCTTGATGCGGAACGCAAGATTGTAAGGAGTTCTGTGAACGGCGGCTTGGCGGGCGGCATTCACAGAGAAACGCTGTACCGTTTTGATGGGACGGAGGCGGTGCTGCTGCGCTGGGCGGTTGGCGAGGAGAAAGAGGACTGGACGTTCGACGCGGATGGTTATACCGTCCGGCACTACAATGATGTGCTGACCCTGCAGGTTTGGGAGCATGATCCGGATATGGACGGCATCCTGATTTTTGAGCAGGATGTATCTACTGAAGATGAAAATGCGCTGAGGGAAGCGTTTCAAGCGGAAAATGACGCGCTCTGGTCGGGCATCCGCTAAGGCACCACCGCACAATTCGGCGGCGCGTCTGGCGATGTCTTTTCCGCCATCT
>ERZ827498.2913-NODE-2913-length-15399-cov-2.985532_pt1 | contig 15399 bp, 19 predicted proteins | sample MGYA00519865_ERZ827498 | MGnify/ENA primary metagenome ERZ827498 (study PRJEB31778, sample SAMEA3449328) | human gut metagenome | biome: human gut; feature: human-associated habitat; material: faeces | place: United Kingdom | collected 2010/2012 ...
ATGGTATAGTTCATGTTACTGCTAAAGATTTAGGAACTGGAAAAGAACAAAAAGTTACTATAACTTCAGGAACTAACTTATCAGAAGAAGAAATAGAAAAGAAAGTAAAAGAAGCTGAAATGAATGCTGAAGCAGATAAACAAAAGAAAGAAAAAATAGAAGCATTAAATCAAGCTGAATCAACTATTTATCAAACTGAAAAAACTTTAAATGAATTAGGTGATAAAGTAAGTGCAGAAGATAAATCAGCTATAGAAAGTGCTTTAGAAAACTTAAAATCAGTTAAAGATAAAGAAAGCTCAACTGCTGAAGAATTAAAAACTGCTATGGACGAAGTAATGAACAAATTCCATAAAATATCTGAACAAATGTATCAACAAGCTCAAGCTGCACAAGGTGCTGAAGGTGCTCAAGATGCAGGATATGACCAAGGTGCAAATGCAGGAAATGGTGATGACAACGTAGTAGATGCAGATTTCACAGAAGTTGATGATAAATAGGTTACAAAAACAGAGTATTTGTGTATAATATATAGAGATTAGTCTGTTAAAGTAAATTTTATAATAGCTTGTAGTTTAACATTCTACAAGCTATTATTTTGTAAGATATAAAAGGTGGTGAATTCCTTGAGTGAAAAAAGAGATTACTATGAGGTGCTTGGTGTAAGCAAAGATGCGGATGCTAAAGAAATTAAAAAAGCTTATAGAAAATTAGCCATGAAATATCATCCAGATAAAAATCCTGGTGATAAAGCGGCTGAAGAGAAATTTAAAGAAATAAATGAAGCTTATGAAGTATTATCTGATGAAGAAAAAAGAAGTACTTACGATAGATTTGGTCATGATGGATTAAATGGTCAAGCTGGCTTTGGCGGAGGTCAAGGTTTCGGTGGATTCGGTGGTTCAGGTGGCTTTGGCGGATTCGAAGATATATTCGGAGATATATTCGGTTCTGGCTTTGGCGGATTTGGTGGTTCAGGCGGATCATCAAGAAGAAGAGGACCAAGACGTGGTGCTGATATAAGACAATCAGTTACAATTAAATTTGAAGAAGCTGCATTTGGTAAAAAAATAAAAGTTAAAATAAATAGAAGTGAAGAATGTGATGAATGTCATGGTAGTGGAGCAAAACCAGGAACAACTAAGAAAACTTGTCCAACTTGTCATGGTTCAGGTACAGTTCAAAGTGTTCAAAGAACTCCATTTGGTAATATAGCTAGCCAAAGAACATGTTCTACATGTAATGGTGAAGGGGAAATAAATGAATCACCATGTAACAAATGTCATGGAAAAGGTAGCGTAAGAAAAACTAAGACTATAGAAGTTGATATACCAGCAGGTATAGATGATGGACAAATGATAAAACTTTCTGGTCAAGGTGAAGTAGGAGAAAAAGGTGGCCCAAGAGGGGACTTATACATTGTAGTAAATGTACAAAAACATGAAATATTCACAAGAGAAGGATATGATGTTTATATAGAAATGCCTATAAGATTTACTCAAGCTGCATTAGGTGATAAATTAGAAGTACCTACTTTAGACGGAAAAGTTTCATACAACTTACCTGAAGGAACTCAAACAGGAACAGTATTTAGACTTAGAGAAAAAGGTATACCAAAATTAAGAAGTAATTCTAGAGGTGATCAATACGTTAAAGTTATAATAGATACACCTAAAAAATTAAATGACGAACAAAAAGAATTATTAAGAAAATTTGATGAATCTTGCGGAAATAAAGTTCATGAAAAACAGAGGAGTTGGAAGAGCAAGATAGATAACTTCTTTAAAGGGATTAAAAAATAAATTTATTAAAAAGTATTTTAGATATGATTAAACTATCTGAAATACTTTTTTTTGCTAAAAAACTGTATTATAAAATTACAATATTTAGGACAAAATAAAAAAAGTAATGTTATATACAAAAATATAACTAAAAAACTTTGCAAAATTTGACGATATCTGTAATTTACTAATTAATCAATCTGTTAAATATGATATAATAGTTAAATGAAATTTTTAAAATTGAAAATTATAAGTATAAAACTATAAATTTGAATAACAAAACAAAGAAAGGAAGATAACTACAATATGAATTGGACAGAAGTAACTATAAAAACTACAACTGAAGCTGTAGAAGCTATAAGTAATATATTAATGGAAGAAAGATGTGGGGGGGTTATGATAGAAGACCCTAAAGATTTCTTATTCCAAAAGAAAAACGAACTTGATTGGGACTATGTTGAAGAGGAAGTATTCAACAAAAGCGGTCAAGATGGAGTACTTATAAAAACTTACATACCAGAAGAAAGAAATGTATTAGAACTTATCGAAACAGTAAAAGCTAGAATATCTCTATTACCATCATTCGGATTAGATATAGGAGAAGGTTCTGTATCATTAAGTAACGTTAATGAATCAGACTGGGCAAACGAATGGAAAAAATACTACAAACCAACAAAAGTAGGTAAAAAAATAGTAGTAAAACCAAGCTGGGAAGATTACGAAAAACAAGAAGGTGACTTAATAATAGAATTAGATCCAGGGATGGCATTCGGGACAGGAACTCACGAGACTACTTCTATGTGTATAAGAGAATTAGAAAACTATGTAGATGAAACAAAAACTGTATTTGATATAGGATGCGGTAGTGGTATACTTGCAATAGCAGCGGCTGAGTTAGGTGCTAAAGAAGTAGTAGCAGGTGATTTAGATGAAGTTGCGGTAAAAGTATCAAAAGAAAACTGTGAAATAAACCATGTATCAGATAAAGTAGTAGTTAAACACGGTTCATTATTTGAAGTTGTTGACTCTAAGGCTGATGTAATAGTTGCAAATATAATAGCAGATATAATAAAAATACTTGCTAAAGACGTAAGTAAATTCTTAAAAGAAGATGGTGTATTTATATCTTCTGGTATAATACTTGCTAAAATAGATGAAGTTTGTGAAGCATTAGAAGAAAACGGATTTGAAATAGTTAAAGTTGAAAGATTAGGTGAATGGTCAGCTATAGTATCTAAACTTAAGTAGGTGAAATAATGGATAGATTTTTTGTAGACAAAAATAACATTAATTTAGAAAACAACACATGTGTAATAGTAGGAGAAGATGTAAAACATATATCTAAAGTTTTAAGATGTAAAATCGGTGAAAAATTAGAAATATGCGATAAAGACAACTCTGAATACATTTGTGAAATAACTGATATAAATAAAGAACAAGTTGACTTAGACATAATAGAAAAAAGAGAAATAAAAAGAGAATCAGATTTAAAAGTAAAACTATATCAAGGTCTGCCTAAAAGTACTAAGATGGAGTTAATACTTCAAAAACTTACAGAAGTTGGCGTTGACGAAATAATTTTAGTATCTACAAAGAGAAGTGTAGTAAAAGTTGACGACAAAAAAGAAGGCAAAAAGATAGAGCGTTGGGAAAGAATAATGTATGAAGCGGCAAAACAAAGCAAAAGAGGTAAAATACCTAAATTAAGAGGTATATTATCATTTAAAGAAGCTTTAGAAGACATGAAAAACAACGATATGAATATATGCCCTTATGAAAATGAAAGAACTGTATCTATAAAAAGTGCTATAGAAGGTGCTGACATAAATTCAATTGGGATTTTTGTAGGACCAGAGGGTGGCTTTGAAGAAGAAGAAATAGAAAATATCCAAGATATAAACTCTAAAGTTGTATCATTAGGACCTAGAATACTAAGAACTGAAACGGCATCAGTAGTCGCTTCTTCAATAGTTTTATATGAACTGAGTGACTTAGGAGGAAATATTTAATGAAAAAAGTGGCATTTTATACTTTAGGGTGTAAAGTAAACCAATACGAAACAGAGGCAATGCTTGAGTTATTCGAAAAAGAAGGATATGAAAAAGCAGAGACAGAAGATTATGCAGACGTGTATGTTATAAATACTTGTACTGTAACTCATATGAGTGATAGAAAATCAAGACAATATATAAGAAGAATGAAAAAGAAAAATCCAGATGCAATAATAGCAGTTGTTGGATGTTATTCACAAGTATCACCAGAAGAAATACTTTCAATAGATGAAGTAAATCTTGTTATGGGTACAAATGATAGAAAGAAAATAGTAGAAGAAGTTAAAAAAATCGATGCAAGCAGAAAAGTTAGTACAGTTGACGATATAATGAAAGTTAAAGCTTTCGAAGAAATCGAAATAAACAAAACTAATGGTAAAACAAGAGCATTTATGAAAATACAAGATGGATGTGATAGATATTGCTCATACTGCATAATACCATATGCAAGAGGTAGAGTTAGAAGTAGAGATTTAGAAAGCATAGTTAAAGAAGTAGAAAATCTTGCATCTAACGGATATAAAGAAGTAGTTTTAACAGGAATACACGTTGCATCTTATGGAAAAGACATAAAAGACAGCGATATAAAACTTCTAGATGTAATAAAACAAATAAATGATATAGAAGGAATAGAAAGAATAAGACTTAGCTCTGTTGAACCAATATTATTCACAGATGAGTTTGTAGAGGCTGTTTCAACTATGGATAAAGTTTGTCCACACTACCACTTATCATTACAAAGTGGATGTGATGAAACTTTAAAAAGAATGAAACGTAGATATACTACAGAAGAATATAAAGCAATAGTAGACAGACTTAGAGCTGCTATACCAAATGTATCTATAACTACAGACGTTATAGTTGGATTCCCAGGTGAAACAAATGAAGAATTCGACAAAACATATGAGTTCTTAAAAGATATAGAACTTACTCATATGCATGTGTTTAAATATTCGCCAAGAAAAGGAACACCAGCTGCTACTATGGAAAACCAAGTTGATCCAAGTACAAAACATGATAGAAGTGAAAAATTACTTCAATTAAATGAAGAAAACTTCAATAAATTTGGACAAAAAATGTTAGGTAAAGAATTTAATGTATTATTCGAACAAAAAGTTGGAGATAATAAATATGAAGGTCTAACAGAAAATTATGTAAAAGTTATAGTAGAAAGTGATAATGACATATCAGAACAAATTTTAAAAGTTAAAATAAAAGATGTAAAAAATGAATTCTTAGAAGGAATTTTAGTATAGTATGTAGAAATACATATAATTAGATAGGAGGTGTATAGGAGATGGACTGTTTATTTTGTAAAATAATAGCAGGAGAGATACCGGGAGATATAGTATATGAAGATGACAAGGTTTTAGCATTTAATGATATAAATCCTGTTGCACCATATCATATTCTAGTAGTACCTAAAAAACATTATGAAAGTATACTAGATGTAAATGCAGAGGATATGGATATTATTGCACATATTCATAAGGTAATTAATATAATAGCAAATGAAAAAGGTTTTGCTCAAAATGGATTTAGAATAATAAATAACTGTGGTGCAGATGGCGGCCAAGAAGTAAAACACATTCATTTCCATGTGCTAGCTGGTAAAAAACTTCCAATGTATGAAAAAGATGCCAAATAATTTGAATGTTTTTGGCTAAAAAAGTAAAATTGTTCTTGCATATTAATAAATTTCATTTTATATTTAATTAAAATACTTGATAAATATAAAAATATAGTTTATAATATACAAGTATGAAATCGGAGAGGTTTGTAAGGACTCATACGATTTTATACATAATTCGCGAAATCGGAGGGAGGGAAAAAGAATGTCAGAAGTAAGAGTAAGAGAAAATGAATCATTAGATAGTGCTTTAAGAAGATTTAAACGTCAATGCGCTATGTCTGGCATAATGTCAGAAGTAAGAAAAAGAGAACACTATGATAAACCAAGTGTTAAACGTAAGAAAAAAGCTGAAGCAGCTAGAAGAAAAAATGCTAAAAGATAGTAATATCTAAAAGTAGTAAAATGAAATAAAGAGGTGAAGGGAATGTCCCTTAAACAAAAGTTACAAGAAGATCTAAAGTCTTCTATGAAAAACAAAGATAATACTAAAAAATCAGTAGTAACTTTAATTAGGGCTTCAATTAAGCAATTTGAAGTTGATAATAGGGTTGAGCTAGACGATTCTCAAGTAATCGACATAATAGCTAAACTACTAAAACAAACAAAAGATTCTCTAAACGAATTTAAGAAAGCGGGTAGAGAAGATTTAGCGACTCAAGCAGAAGCTGAAATAGAAGTTTTAAAAGAGTACCTACCTCAACAATTAAGCGAAGAAGAACTAAACGAAATCGTGATTGCAACTATATCAGAAGTTGGAGCTACTTCAATGAAAGATATGAAGCAAATTATGTCATCAATCATGCCTAAAGTAAAAGGTCGTGCTGATGGAAAGCTAATAAATGAATTAGTTAGAAAAAACTTACAATAGATTAAAAGGTCTAGAATAAAATTCTAGGCCTTTTTACGTTTTAAAATAAAAATAGTAGTGTAATATATTATAAGCCTTGCACATAATTATTATAAAAGCATTTACAATTAATAATTATAGGAAGGTGAAATAGTTGATTATATCTGTTAAGGAAATAAAAAAATTTCTTATTTGTGTTGCAATTCCTTTATTAACAGGATTTTTAAGCAGTATGATAGCTGTTTTATTATCCCAGACATCTTTTCAAATTCAGTATGCACAATTAATTAAACCAGATTTTGCCCCAAGTGCAGGTCTATTTTCTATTATATGGCCTATATTATATATTTTAATGGGGATATCAGCGTACATAATTAGAAGCTCAAATAAGAGCACTCAAAAGATAAACGATGCAATATTTTTATATTATCTTCAATTAGCACTGAATTTTTTATGGAGTATATTATTCTTTGGATTAGACTTAAAATTTGTAGCATTTGTAGAAAGTGTTATTTTAACACTTGTTCTTGTTATAATGATTTATAGGTTCTATAAAATAGATAAAACTGCTGCAATACTTAATATTCCATATATAATTTGGATGGTTTTTGTTATATTTTTAAGTTATTTTATTTGGGTATTAAACAAATAAAACTATTTTAGTTAAATAATATATAAAGATAAAGGTTTTTTAAACTACTTAATACTACCATAGAGTAGTTTTTTTTTGCTCAATTCCTAAAATATGAGTTTATATCATATACATAATATATAACATTTATAAAGGTGTTAGTTCATAAAATATATGAAGAAGGTTTATTTTAAGGAGGAGTTTTATGGATATCATAGTAAACCATTCATCCATGCAGCCAATCTATGAACAGAAGCCTATTATTACGATATATAGTAATAAGTTTTTGAGTATAGAAAATTATGTTAACATAGTGGAATTTGATACGAATTTAATAAGAGTTAAGACAAAAGAAAAAATAGTTAAAATAACTGGAGATAAGCTTGTTTTGAAGTATATAAATGAAGGTGAAATTGGGATAAAAGGGATAATTAATTCTCTAGAATTTACTGATTAAGGAGGAATATAAAATTGATTAATTATATAAGAGGGTATTATGTTCTAATTGTAGAAGGGATAGATGCAGAGAAGTATTTAAACTTCATCTGTAAAAGCAGAATATCTATTTATAATGTCAAAAGAATAAGTAATACAAAGATAGAATTTTGCGTTGATAGGGGAGATTTAAAAAAGATAAAAAATACTTATAGAGGCAGTAAGTTTGAAATCAAGATAAAACAAAAAACAGGTATTCCTTTTTTAGCAAAAAGGATATACAGATATAAAACTATGGTTTTTTCTGCAATAGTATCACTTTTTTTACTTTTATTGACAACACAATTTGTAACAGATATATATATAGATTGTCCAGAAGGAATAGACAAAAAAGTCTTAAGACAAGAGTTAGAAGAATGTGGTTTAAAGCCCGGTGTCTATAAAAAAACTATAAATAGAAAAATTATAAGAGATCATATAATGCAAGAAATAGATGAGGTAGCATATTTATCTATAAATGTTAAAGGTACAAATGTTTTTGTTACAATAACTAAGAAGGATGATGAAAATACTCAAACTGCAAAATCTAATTATTGTAATATAATTGCATCTAAAAATGGTATAATAGAAAAGGTAATTGCTAGAAGTGGAGAAGCAGTCGTATCAGTTGGCGACATTGTTAAAAAAGGGGACTTGTTAATCCAAGGGGCGAATACATCATCAATGCCAGAAGTTTGGGCTACTACTTTTTATGAGAGTGTTCAAAAAAAATCGTACATAGAAACAAAAAATAAAAAGACGGGAAAAAGCAAGGAAGCATATACACTTACTTTTTATGGTAAGGAATATAAGTTAATAATGACAAAGAATTTGAAATAAATAGAAATATAAAATATAAAGATTACATAATTGAAAATAAAACAAAAGAGATTAAACTTGGCAATTATACTTTCCCACTTAAAATAGTAGTTAGTACTTTTTTTGAGGTTGAAAAAGAAGAAGTAGAAGTTAATAGAGATAAATTAAAAGAATCATTAAAGCAAAAAGCATTAAAAGATTTATACTATATGATGCCTGCATCTGCAAAGATGGAGGATGTAAATTATCAACATAAAGTAAGTAAAAATATGTTAGAATATATTGTAACAGTACAAGCAAGTGAAGATATATCTAAAGTGTATTCTCTTAATAAACAAGAAATAAATAAGATATTAGAAGAAAATAGTAAAAGTGAAGATGGAGAACCAGTGCCATCTAATCCACAAAAAAGACCAATAGATGATATAAAAAATAAATATGAGCAAAATAATAAAAAAGATGATACAAAAGATACAACTGAAAATAATTAATAAAAATATAGATTAACAAGATTAACATTTTAAGGAGGCATAATTTAATTGATTACACAAAAAAAATTTTTAATAGCAGAACAAGAATTTGAAAGAGAATTATTTGGAAGTTTCGATGAAAATATTAAGTTAATTGAAGATACGCTTAGTATAGATGTTATTTTAAGAGAAGGTAATATCGTATTAATGGGCGAGGAAAAAAACGTAGATTTAGCGTATAAATTAATGACTGAGTTACAAGAAACAGTTATAAATGGGAAATCATTAGATAGACAATCTGTAACTTATAGTTTATCTTTATTGCTTGAAGGTAGTGAAATGATGATAAAAGAATTAGACGATGTCATCGTAGTAACTAAAAAGGGAAAAGCAGTTCAACCTAAAACTCTTGGACAAAAGAAATATATCGAATTAATAAACCAAAATGATATAACTTTTGGTATAGGACCAGCAGGTACAGGGAAAACTTATTTAGCAGTTGCAATGGCTGTTAGTGCATTTAAAAAAGACGAAGTAAGTAGAATTGTCTTAACTAGACCAGCAGTTGAAGCGGGGGAAAGCTTAGGATTTTTACCAGGGGATTTAAAAGATAAGGTAGATCCTTACTTAAGACCGTTATACGACGCATTATTCGATATGCTTGGTGGTGAAAGAGTTAATAAGTTTTTAGAAAGAGGAACTATAGAAGTTGCACCACTTGCTTTTATGAGAGGTAGAACTTTAGATAATGCATTTATAATATTAGATGAAGCACAAAATACTACACCAGAGCAAATGAAGATGTTCTTAACAAGGCTTGGATTTGGTTCAAAGGCCGTAGTAACTGGGGATATAACTCAAACAGATTTACCTGATAAAAAGAGAAGTGGGCTAGTTCAAGCTACTACTATACTTGAAAATATAAAAGGTATTGGCAAAATAGAACTTACAGAAAAAGACGTTGTAAGACATGAATTAGTTCAAAGAATAATAAAAGCTTATGATAAGTTTGAAAAAAAAGAAGAATATAGAAAAAGTAAAAGAGAAAAAGAAAAAAATGCAAGAAATCCAAAAAAGTAGGATTTAAAATTATTAAAAATAGCAAAAATAAACAAAAGAAAGAATTTATATAGTAGGTGAAGACATGGAATTAATAATAGACGATAGACAAGACAAATTAGAGGTTAGCGAAGAACTAATCGAAAAAATAAAAGATATTATATTAGAATGTTTAGATTATGAAGATTATGATGATAATTATGAAGTAAGCTTATCTTTTGTAGATAATAAAGAAATACATCAATTAAATAGAGATTTTAGAGGAGTGAATAGACCAACAGATGTACTATCATTTCCTCTTTTAGTAGAAGATGAATTTGGTGTTGATTTTGGTGAAGAATCTTTAGGAGATATAGTAATATCTTTAGAAAGAGCTTTTGAGCAAAGTAGAGAATACAACCACAGCTTCGAAAGAGAAGTATGCTTCTTAGTTTGTCATAGTATGTTCCATTTATTGGGATATGATCACGATACTGAAGAAAATACAAAAGAAATGAGACAAAAAGAAGAGTATATTTTAAATAAGTTAGGAATAACAAGGGAGTAGGTTTTTATGAAAAGAAACAAACCACGCCAAAATATTATAAAGGCATTTAATGCAGCAATTGAGGGTGTTATATACACCTTTAAACACGAAAGAAATATGAAAATACACTATGTTATAGCAGTAGTCGTGCTTTTAATAAGTTTATTTTTAGATTTAGATAGAGTAGAGATGATGATACTATTACTATCTATAAGTTTAGTAATTGTATCAGAAATGTTTAATACAGCTGTAGAAAATGCTGTAGATTTAATTACAAATGAGATTCATCCATTAGCAAAAATTGCAAAAGATGTGGCAGCAGGTGGGGTTTTAATTGCATCATTAAATGCTGTGGCTGTGGGATACCTGATTTTTTACGATAAATTTATGCATTTATCTCAGTCAGTTATAGTTTCAATCAGAAAATCAGATCCACATGTAACTCTAATATGTATTGTATTAGTTTTAATTAGTGTAGTAGTAGTAAAAGCACTTACTTCTACAGGAACGCCTCTTCAAGGAGGTATGCCAAGTGGTCATGCAGCATTAGCATTTGCACTTGCTACATCTATAACTATGATTATAGAAAATCCAATAGTATCAGCTTTGGGATATATAATGGCAATTTTAGTTGCACAAAGCAGAATAGAAGGAAAGATACATACATTTTGGGAGACAGTTGCAGGAGCATTGCTGGGAATATTAGTAGCTATGCTTGTCTTCCAAATAAAAATATTTAATTTTTATTAAAAAAATTTAATTAAATCAAATAGGTAATAGTTAAATTACATCTTTGTGTTATAATATAGTATTATGGTAAGACTAATGATAAATAGCTATCATATTATTTTGCTAAAGACTTTTAAGCAATGACAAAAATAAAATTAGTAAAAGACAAGAAGTTAGGAGAAATGTAAATGTTCAAATCAGGATTTGTTAGTATAGTCGGTAGACCAAATGTAGGAAAATCAACATTAATGAATAACGTAGTAGGAGAAAAAATCGCAATAATGAGTGATAAACCTCAAACTACAAGAAATACAATTCAAGCAGTTTATACTGATGAAGAGTGTCAAATCGTATTTTTGGATACACCAGGTATACACAAACCAAAAAATAAATTAGGCGAATTTATGGTAAAATCAGCTACAGATGCATTCAAAAATGTTGATTTAGTATTATTCGTAGTAGACGATTCAAAAAAAATTGGACCTGGAGATAGAAAAATAATAGAAGATTTAAGAGGAATAAAAACTCCAGTAATATTAGTATTAAATAAAATAGATAAATTAGAAGAAAGTGAACTATTTGAATTAATGCAATTATATTCAAATGAAGATTTATTCAAAGCAATAGTTCCAATATCAGCACTTAAAGGAAGAAATGTAAATGAGTTATTAAAAGTTATAGGAAATTACCTTCAAGAAGGACCAAAATACTTCCCAGACTATATGATAACTGACCAACCAGAAAGAGTGCTTGTATCAGAATTAATAAGAGAAAAAGTTCTACACTACTTAAATGATGAGGTACCTCATGGTGTTGCTGTAGAAGTTGAAAGAATGAAATCTAGACAAGATAAAGACATAGTAGATATATCTGCTGTTATTTATTGCGAAAGGGATTCTCATAAAGGTATAATAATTGGGAAAAATGGTAGAAAATTAAAAGGTATAGGAAAATCAGCCAGAGAAGATATGGAGCTTTTATTAGGTTCAAAAATAAATCTCCAATTATGGGTAAAAGTAAAAGAGAATTGGAGAAATCTACAAAATTATATAACTGATTTTGGCTATAATGATAAATAAAGGTGGATTATATGGATAGGAAAAATGATGATTCGAGACTGTTGTTAGAACAGGTCAATGATTTATTAGAAAATAACAAAATATTAGAGCTAAGAGAATTACTAGAAGAATATCATACAATGGATATCTTAGATGTAATGGAAAACTTAGATGAAGAAATGAAAGTAAAGCTTTTTGAAGTTTTGCCAATTGATGTATCAGCATCTATTTTAGAAGAAAGTGGTTCAGAGTTTTTCAGAACAATGCTTTCATTAATAGATGTGCAACATGGAAGAAATATTCTAGAACAGATGTCATTAGATGATTTAACAGATATATTAAGTGAATTAGAAGAAGATGAAAGACAAAGAATAATAAATTTACTTAATAAAGAAGATGCAGAAGATGTAAGAAAACTCCTTGGATATGAAGAAGAGTCAACTGGAGGTATAATGACTACTGGTTATATCGAAGTTAACGAAAATATGACAGCTAAAGAGGCTATTGAGCATATGAGAAAAAATGCTGAAGATGCTGAGACAATTTACTACATATACGTCGTTGATAATGATGAAAAGCTAGTAGGTGTACTATCTCTTAGAGAACTTATAACAGCTAGAGACTCTGTTGTTGTAGCAGATTTAATGAGTGAAAACATAATATCAGTATACGATGATGATGATAGAGAATTAGCATCTAAATACGATTTAATAGCAATACCAGTTGTAGACAGAGACAATATCTTAAGAGGTATAATAACTGTTGATGATATAATAGACGTTATGGAAGAAGAAGCTACAGAAGACTTATACAAATTAGCTGGATCTTCAGAACACGAAAGAGATGTTGCTGAAAAACCAGATTCAACTATGTTAGAACAAATAGTTTCATCTGTAAGAGCAAGAATACCTTGGCTTTTATTAATCTTAATAGGTGGATTATTTACAGCTATAATATTAACAAAAACTACCTTTGTAGAAGGATTAACTTATGTTAAGTTTTTATGCTTTGTGCCTGTGATATTAGGTATGGGCGGAAGTGTTGGAATGCAATCTTCATCGCTTACAATAATGACTCTATCTAATAATGATGAAGAAGATATAGATTTTAGAACTGTCTTAAAAGAAGGAGCAGTTGGATTAATTACTGGACTAGTATGTTCAATTATCATCGGAGCAATGGCATATATTATTTTACACAGTTTAAATATGTCAATAGTAATAGGTATTTGTGTACTTATAAACATGGTTGTGGGGGCTATGATAGGAAGCTTTACACCTCTTATGTTAAAACATTTATCTGGTGATATAGCTATAATATCTTCTCCTCTTATATCTGTTTTATTAGATATGATAGGTGTAGTGTTATTTTTTATAATTACGACGATATTTTTGTCAAAAATTGTTTCCTAAATAAATGAATTTTTTGACCTCCTCTTACAAAAACTACGAGTAATAATGTAAGAAGGGGGTTTTTAGATGTATAAATTACTTTGGGAAGTTTTTAAAAAAACTGGAAGTATAGAAGCATATCTGTATTTATATAATTATAGAATTTTAAATCAAGATGAATTCGAAAAAAGGGAGACGTTGAATAAAAATGGTGATTGTAAATACCCAAGGGATAGTTCTCAGGGCAGTTAAATATAAAGAAAATGATTTGATACTAACCATATTCACGCGAAAATTAGGTAAAATATCTGCAATAGCAAAAGGTGCTAGAAGAACTAAAAGTGCTCTTTTATCATCTTGTCAGGTTTTTGCATACTCTACCTTCACCTTAAAAAAGCAAGGCAACATGTATAGAGTTACTCAAACTGAAATCATAAAGAGTTTTTATGAAATATCTTATGATTTAGACATTTTTTCATATGCTACGTATATAATACAGCTTATTGACTATAATGTAGAAGACGAAGTAACTAACAACAGACTATTTATTTTATTAGCGCAAACATTGTATTTACTTGCTAAAGAAGAAATAGACATAGTATTTATAAAAGATGTATTCGAATTAAAGTTTTTAGAATACATAGGTTTTAAACCAATAGTAAATAGATGTAGTAATTGTGGCAGCAAAAATTTAAATAACAGTGTATTTAATATATATGAAGGAGGAGTTATTTGCGAAAATTGTAGAGAACTTTTTGAGTATAATATGAAAATAGATTTAACAACTATTAGACTAATGGAATATATATTAAATAATGACATTTTGACGTGTAATAAAGCAAAAGTATCAAAGTATATAGTAAAAGAATTAGATAAAATACTAAAAAGATATTTAAATCAATATATTGACAACATAGGGTTTAAGTCATTAAACTTAATACAAAACATAGAAAACAAAAAGGGAGTTGAATAGTATGAGTCAAGTAACAATAGAAGCTATCGATAAAGTTTTGGAGAGATTGCCAAAAGCAACTTACAAACAAGCTAAAGAAGCTTTACAAAAAACTGACGGAAATGTAGTTGAAGCTATTATATATCTAGAATCTAACTACAGTGATTTAAAAGGATCAAAAAAGAAAACAACTGAAATATTCGGCAAAAATACAGATGAACTAAAAGATCAGGTTGTAGATTTAATAAAGAAAAGTAACGTAGTTAGAATAATAATAGAAAAAAATGGCGATACAATGCTAAATATCCCTCTTACTGTAGGTGTAGTAGGTGTTATAATAGGACCTATGCTTGCATTAGTAGGATTATCAGCAGCAGTACTTTCAAAATGCAAAATAAAAATAGCAAACGAAGAAGGCGATACAGTTATCGATTTAGGAGAATTTAGCGAAGATAAATTCAATACTATAAAAGATATGGTTTCAACTAAAGCTAAAGACGTAAAAAATGCTATTGATAAAAACAAAGAAAAAGAATCAGATACTTATCCTAATAATGAAACAAAAAAATCAGACGATGAAATAGTAATAAGCTTAGATAAACAATCATTCGAAGTAAAAGACGAAAAAGACGGCCAATAAAATAGATAATAAAGATATTTATATTTTAAAATAAGTTAATTCAAGGTAGGATAAATAAACTTTATCCTACCTTAATTTTTTGAAATCAGAATAAAAGTTTTTTAAATAAAAAATATTTTTTATGATAAAGAAATCTACAAACTGGCTTATAATAGTATATAAGGCGAACAATATTGACAAATTAAAGTACTTTTGTTATCCTAATCGTATTAACGAATCACTTTAAAAGCCTTTCGTGTAAGCGGGAGGCTTTAATATTAAAATAAATAATTTTCATAATATATTAGAAAATATTATAGGAGGTATTATTATGAATTTTCAAGAAATGATACTTGCTT
>ERZ827498.2917-NODE-2917-length-15388-cov-3.339594_pt1 | contig 15388 bp, 10 predicted proteins | sample MGYA00519865_ERZ827498 | MGnify/ENA primary metagenome ERZ827498 (study PRJEB31778, sample SAMEA3449328) | human gut metagenome | biome: human gut; feature: human-associated habitat; material: faeces | place: United Kingdom | collected 2010/2012 ...
GCCTCCGTCAGTGCAGTTGCATCTGCAATGGCAAACGGAACGTTTAATATCTTTGCTAATGTCTGTGCCAAAAAAGTCTTACCGGAACCTGTAGGTCCCACCATGATAATATTACTCTTTTGAATCTCAACATCCATATCTTTTGCAGACAACACACGTTTATAATGGTTATAAACTGCTACCGAAAGAGCTCTCTTTGCGTCATCCTGTCCAACTACATACTCATCCAAAAAATCCTTGATCTCTTTTGGCTTAAGCAAATTGATCTCAGTATCATTGTCGACCTGCTCTGCCTTCTGTGTCATCTCATCTTCCATGATCTCCGAGCAAAGTTCTACACACTGGTCACAAATATACACACCCGGTCCTGCGATCAGACGCGTCACCTGATCCTGTGTCTTTCCACAAAAAGAACATTTTAATTTATCATCTTTTTTTCCTGACATGACTACCTCCCTGCCTGATATTCCCCCACTCTTACAATAACTTTATACAGATCTCTATTTCACGATCGTAACAGTGAATACAGTCTGTTATTTACGGTTAGTCACGATCTCATCGATCAAACCATACTCTTTTGCTTCTGCAGCCGTCATATAGTTATCACGCTCTGTATCAGCCTGGATAACTTCTAATGGCTTACCGGTATTTTCTGCCAAAATTTCATTCAAACGACTTCTTGTCTTTAAGATCTGTTCTGCGACGATACGGATCTCTGTTTCCTGACCTTTGGCGCCGCCGGAAGGCTGATGGATCATAATCTCCGCATTTGGAAGGGCAAGTCGTTTTCCTTTAGCTCCTCCTGCTAACAAAAATGCACCCATGCTTGCCGCAAGGCCCATACAAATTGTAGAAACATCACATTTTACATAATTCATTGTATCATAGATGGCAAATCCTGCACTAACAGATCCTCCCGGACTGTTGATATAAAGGCTGATATCTTTGTTTGGATCCTGAGATTCCAAAAACAACAGCTGAGATACTACCAAACTCGCAATATCATCATTTACCTCGTTGGATAAAATAATAATGCGGTCCTGCAACAATCTGGAATAAATATCATACGAACGCTCTCCGCCACTCGTTTTTTCAATAACATAAGGAATACTATAACTCATTGTGCTCACCATGCCTTTCCATGTACCTGCAAATACTAAGCTGCAGGACATACTCTCTTAGACTTAACAAAAACGCCAGCCCATCAGGCAGCTGAAACAGCTTCCTGATGCGGATGGCGTTAACTTCTGTTTGTATTATTTCTCAACAGCTTCCTTTACAACAAATTCCACTGCTTTCTGCACTGCCAGATCCATTCCGATCTGTTTCTTCTCATCATCGCCGATTAACTCTTTTAACTTGTCGATCTCCATCTGATACATAGAAGCCATATTCTCTAACTCTTTATCGATCTCTTCATCAGAAGCCTCGATGTTCTCTGCAGCAACAACTGCCTCTAATACCAAACGACTCTGGATACGCTTCAAAGCCTGTGGCTCTAAATCTTCCATCATCTTCTGTGGAGTAAGACCTGTAAACTGCATGTACTGCTCCAAAGACAATCCCTGAGACTGAAGACGCTGTGCGAACTCCTGTGTCATCTGACGTGTCTGTGCAGCGATCATCTGCTGTGGAATCTCCATCTGTGCATTCTCAATGATCTTCTCAATGATCTGATCTTCCTGCTCACGTTTGATCTGATTCTCTTTGTTCTCTAAGATTTTCTTCTCAACGTCAGCCTTGTACTCATCCAATGTATCAAAATCAGATACATCCTGTGCAAAATCATCATCCAGTTCAGGAAGTTCTTTTGCTTCGATCTTCTTAACTGCGCATTTGAAGATTGCTTCTTTACCTGCAAGTTCTTTTGCCTGATATTCTTCAGGGAATGTAACTTTTACGTCTACATCATCGCCAACTTTAGCACCAACAAGCTGTTCCTCGAATCCCGGGATAAATGTGTTGGAACCAAGTGTCAGAGGATACTCTGTAGCCTGTCCGCCATCGAAAGGTACTCCGTCTACAGATCCTTCGAAGTCGATTGTTACAATATCATTTAACTGAGCTGCGCGGTCTTCTACGCTGATTGTTCTGGAGTTTTTCTCCTGCTCTTTCTTGAGTTCAGCTTCTACGTCTTCGTCTGTTACTGTGATTTCAGTTTTCGGTACTTCTACACCTTTGTAATCACCTAATGTAACTTCCGGTTTAACAGCAACTTCTGCTGTGAAGATGAATGCTTTTCCAGGCTCAGCCTGTGTAATGTCGATTGTCGGCTGGGAAACGATCTCAAGTTCGCATTCAGCTAATGCTTTGCTGTAGTGTTCCGGAATCAGAGCGTTAACAGCATCTTCAAGGAATACTCCTTTGCCATACATCTGCTCGATCATTTTTCTTGGAGCTTTTCCTTTACGGAATCCAGGGATGGAAATTCTTCCTTTTGCTTTCTGGTATGCATTCTGCATTGCTTTTTCTAAATCTTCAGCGGCAACTTCGATAGTAAGTTTCGCCATGTTTTTTTCCATTTTTTCCACCTGTAAACTCATGTTACATGTTCCTCCTTAATTTTCAGGTTATGATTGCGACTGGTTTTTCAGCTGCGTTATATCATTCACAGTTTTTACCTATTTCTATATATTTAAGTCTAAGCTCCGCTCCCACTGTTGCAGAAGCGGGAGACCTCTCTATAACTCAATTATATATTTACAGTCATTGTAGCAGTATAGCACAAAAAATCCAAAAGTGCTAGTGTTTTTTCGCATAAAAATAAGGGTTTGAGGACGATTTAGCGGGTATATACTACTGATTCTGCGATTTCTTTTGCTTTTTCGTCATTTTCAAGCTGTGAAATCAGGGAAAGTGCGAAGTCTACAGCTGTTCCCAGACCACGGCTAGTGGTTATATTTCCATCTACTACCACATTGTCTTCGCTGGTCTTGGCACCGTCTCCTGCAATAATTTCCATGAAGGACGGATAAGAGGTGGCTTTGCGGTTTTTGAGGAATCCAAGACCTGAGAATACACTTGGTGCAGCACAGATAGCGGCGATTTTTTTGCCTCTGCTGTTGAAATCTGTCAGAAGGTCTGTAAGTGGTTTGTATCCTGCAAGATATTTGGTTCCCGGCATTCCTCCCGGGAGGACAAGCATGTCGGCATCTGCGAAGTCTGTTTCTGCGAATGTTGTATCAGTGAGCATGGTGATACCGTGAGATGTCTGGATCTGTTTGGTTTCTTTGATGGATACAGTTTTGATATCGATTTCTGCGCGGCGGAGAAGGTCTACTACTGTGAGGCCTTCGATGTCTTCGAAGCCGTCGACGAGGAAAATGTATACTTTTTTGCTCATTTTAGGTCCCTCCTGATTAATTTGTTTTGTAAAAGTTTTATCCTATTTTCTGCAATGGATTATAGCATTTTTTGTTTGGAGTTACAATGTTTGTTTGGAGCTTTCTGCTTTTACCATATCTCTGGTTTCAAGTCTTTCGGCAATGGATTGGGATATGTTTCACCGTTTAGGGTTTTTGTCAGTTCTTCTCTGGCTTTATTTACCAACTCTGGTTTTTGCAGGAAGTCTATGGCTGTGAGAGCCATGATCTTAGCGGCGTAGAGCATTCCTTTTTGAGCGATCGAGGATTTTCCCTGGGCTGCTGCCTGCCAGGAGTGGAGGGCGGTTCCTGCTGCGAATGTTGGGATGTTGAGATGGACGGTTGGTACCAGCCAGCTTACATCGCCCACATCAGTGGAGTATTTGAGATCACTGTACAAATTCTGGTATGCCATTGGCTCAAAGATTGGTTTTTTCATTACTTCAGCAGCTTTGGGGCCGAAGTAGTCCCGGGCAATTGTGGGGAGTTGATTTTTGTCCTGATCTGAGAGGGACTGTTGGAATTTTTGTGCGTAGGCATATTCTTCTTCTGTATAAGTGATAGATCCGAGTTTTTCCAGATATGCATTCATATGGTCTGCAAGGATTTTACTGGAGATTAAGTTGGAATAAGCAGCTACCTGGCGGATTTCTACGGTGGTTTCGGTCATAAGTGCTGCGCCCCTGGCTATGTTGCATACGCGGTTATAGAGTTCTTTTACCTGGGTGATCTTTGGGGCGCGGATAGCATAAAGTACCTGAGCCCTGGACTGTACTACATTTGGGGCATCTCCGCCTGTATCAGTAATCGCATAGTGAATCCTGGCTTCATCTATCATGTGTTCACGCATGTAGTTTACGCCCACATCCATAAGCTCTACTGCATCCAGTGCAGAGCGGCCCAGTTCGGGACACATGGATGCATGAGCCGAAGTTCCGTGGAATGTAAAAAATACTCTGAAATTTGCCTTGGTACTTCCGTAGCATGCACGCCGCCCCTGCTCCGGGTGCCAGCAAAGAGCCAGGTCACAGTCATTGAAATAGCCATCACGTACAAGAAAGGCCTTGCCGCCTGCATTTTCTTCAGCAGGGCAGCCGTAATAACGGATTGTGCCTTGCAGGTTGTGTTCTTTCACAAAGTCTTTTAATGCAATGACAGAGGCAAGAGTTCCTGTTCCGATAAGCTGATGGCCGCATCCATGACCACAACTACCAGTATTTGCAGGAATTCTTTCTGCTGCATCTGCCTTCTGTGAAAGTCCCGGCAGTGCATCAAATTCTCCAAGGAATGCTATGACTGGTTTTCCTGATCCATATTCTGCAATAAATGCAGTCTTCTCTCCTGCCAGATCTGCTTTGATGGAAAACCCTGCCTGTTTTAATACATGCTGCAGCAATTCAGAAGATCTGTATTCCTGGAATCTGGGCTCTGCAAATTCCCAGATCTTATTGCTGATTTCAGCATAATAGTCTTTCTTACTGTCGATTTTTTCTGAGATTTCTTTTATGTATTCGTCTGTATGATCCATTCTGTTGTCCGCTTTCTTTTTTATATTTCCAGTCACATATCCGCACTTCACTTCACAGCATCAACAGTTATTCAAAAGTCTCTGATTCTCCATTTTCTTTGTATACTCAAGGCACAGCATTGTAATATCATCAAACTGGTCATTGTCTCCTACAAAAGCGTCAATATCCGCCTTTACAAGCTTCAGAGTTTCTTCCGGATTACTGCTTAAGCACTGCTGATTCAGAACATGATCCAGTCTGTCCATTCCGTACAGCTGCCTGTCCTTATCCGTTGCCTCTGTCACTCCATCTGTATACTGGAATATTTTGTCTCCGATATTCAGCTGAAGCTTTTGTTCCTTATATACGATGTCCTCTATCCCTGCAAGGACGAAACCAGCACGTATTTTGTAGGCTTCATAGGTGTTGGTTTCCCTGCGGTAAACAAACGGCATTTCATGTCCGGCGTTTACATACCTGAATTCACCGGTCACAAGATCCAGCACACCCTCAAAGGCTGTAATGAACATTCCGTTTTCATTGGATTCACACAGAATATTATTGACCTCTGTAAAGACTTCTCCCAGGTCTCTGCCCGGCTGTGTATGATCCTTGATCAGGGTTTTGCCGATAACCATGAAAAGGGCTGCCGGAACTCCTTTGCCGGAAACATCAGCCATAACAATCGCCATATGCCTGTCATCAACCATAAAGAAATCATAAAAATCTCCGCCAACTTCCTTTGCCGGTGTCATGGTCGCATAAATATCCATCTCATCCCTGTCAGGAAATGCAGGGAATATACATGGGAGCATGGAAGCCTGGATCTGTGTTGCCACATTCAGCTCTGCTCCGATACGTTCCTTCTCAGCAGTCACCCGGGTAAGGTTATCCATATAATTAATAATGCTTTTCTGCATGGATTGGGTTGCATGATAAAGTTCTTCTATCTCATCTCTGGTATGAATATCAAGATCTACGATGTTGTTCTCATCATACCCTTCCTCGCCATTGCCAAATTTGTGTGTTGCTTCCGTAAGCAGCTCAATGGGCCGGGAGATTCTCTTTTTGATTTTTCTGGATATGCCCATACCGGCAGCCAGGATGATCAGAATGCAAAGGCATACCATCAGTACAGTAAAACGAATGGTATTTCTGACAATCTCTGTCATGTCAATATCTACAAAGGCAACTGCACATTTTTCTCCGTCAGATGAAAGTACCGGCTCTCCCGCAGATGACAGCCATCCAAATTCTGTCCTGCTCACAGTAGGCTCCAGGCGTTCGTTTCCTTTCAGTTTATCAAATCTTTCCGAAAGCTCTTCCTTATAGCCAAGAGTCAGATAGCCTGACGAAGGATCAAACAGATACACACTGGAATGATCCTGGATCATCTGAATATACAGATATTCAATATTCATATCTGCCTGTATAGAATGAAGATATTCATTTATCCTCTCATAATTCTGATACATGCCTTTCGCTTTAAGCCAGTCTATGATCGGCTGTTCATCATCAGCCGCTACTGCTTCTTTCTGGATCTGTTCAAATTCTTCCGTATCTATCTCTTTACACAGTTCTTCGATAAAATCTCCATTTACCTGATCTGATACCGTCTTCGCAATTTCAAGTGCTTTATCATTATAGAGTTTTCTATACTGTCTGTTATTCACAAGAGAACTTCCAAGAAGCATTAAAACCCCAACCACCAACATAGAACCGATGAGAAATTTAATCAGTTCAACATTCAGCTTTCGTCTTTTTTCCATGCTCTTTGACCTCCTTTTTTGTCTCTGTGTGCTGCAAATGTGGTGCTGATCAGGAAAGCTGCTGAAAGCACACTCACAAGAATCAGCACAAAGATAAGGCCTCTGCCTACACCAAGGACCAGCACATAGCCAAACACAAAGGAACCCAGAGACTGTGCACCATTCTCAAACAGGCTGTAAACCCCAAGTCCTCTGTCATATCCAAACCGTTCTACATCCTTCAGATCTGTAAAATAACTGGTAAGTAATGGAATCCCAAAGCTGTCTGCAACTCCAATCAATGCCAGTGCGATCAGAAGAGATGGTATATTCTGAAGCATTGCCACCTCCAGAAAAGCTGCTGCATAAATAAACGCAGCTGCTGCAAGCCCCAAATGCTTCCATCCTCTGTTGGAAAAGAATTCCGTGAGAGGAGTTCCCAGGATCAGTACAAAAATTCCGTTTAAAAGATAGGTATATCCAATATAGGTTTCCGAAAGTCCCCATTCAGAACCAACAATAGGAAACATATAATTCAGGAAATATCCACAGATCAGAAGCGGAATCATCATCAGCAGGAAAAAACTAATAATCCTTGGACGAAAGATAAACTGAACAATATTCATATGTGTATCTTCTGTTTCGCAGTTCTCCTCTTCGTTATCTGAAGTATATTTACTCATATACTTATTTGCTACCAGAAACAGCAGCACACTGAGTACTGCAGTGACAGCAAACAACGCTGTATAGGACATCCATTGCAGAAGGAAGCCACCAAACACAACTGCACAGTTTGCACCGCTCAGGGAGGATACACTGTAATAGGCATAGGCTCTGTTCTTCTCCTCATCAGGAAGCTCCACGATCATAAGATTGACAAGTAAAAGCAATACTCCCCAGCCTGCTCCAAGAAGCAGGGCGCTTAAAGTAAGCAGCCATATATTGGGAACCACTCGCAATCCAAGTCCTGCTGTAAGCAGTACAGAGCTTACAAAAACAGATCTCTTTGCCCCAAGCTTATGTATTACCTTTCCGCCAAGCGCTGAGAAAATGGCGCCGGATAACACCTCTGCAGATATAGGAACTGCTGCAAGCATGGCCGGTGATAATCCCTGTACTGACATCTTCTCAGAAATCTTCATTGCATAGATGGGAAGAATCGCACAGGTCAGATTTGTAAAAAAGAAAACAAGAAATACAATAAATCTGAAAATTTCCACAGGAAGTCTGCTATTGTTTTCCTCCTGTTTTCGTCTTTTCAGTTCCTGCCTTCCCTTTATAAAATAAATCACCTCAAAGGTAAGCATGAAAAATACTACCATAATTGCGATCAGGTTGATGATCAGAGACACCTGGATCTCTCTGCTTTTCTCTGTCAGACTGTTCATATCTGTTCCGACTTCTATAATCCCAATAATATCTCCGCTTTTATCCCGGATGGGACTATGGATAAATACAAAGCTTCCGGAGCTTGAGTTTGTAGCATAGGTTTTTGTAGCCCCCTGCTCCATAACCTCCTGAAGATCTGTGCCTTCATATTCCCAGTCATAGGGATAGGACACACAGATATCCTCCAGGGTATAGACCAGGGTAACCGTTCCGTCTTTTACTTTATAAAGTACACAGTACAGATCCTGTGAACTGTCAGAATCCGAGAAGAATACATCCCTTACTACCTGCCGGACCTGTCTGTAATCCTCATTCATAAAATCAGAAGGCTTTTCCAGCCTCTGAAATGCATCTGCAGGAAGTCTGTTTGTTACTGCTGATGCGGCAAATTTCTCTCTTGTATAGGTTTCATCGACCAGCAGACTTTGAAACTGCGGAAACAAGGTGCCAATAAACAGAGCCGCAACTCCCACAATAATCCCTATGACTGCCATGGTAATCTTTGCATAAAAGCTGAATTTTTTTACCAGTATCTTTAACAAAGTCACCGCAAAAAACAAAACAGCAGCGACAATCACTGCACAGGCAGCCCACAGCAGGCAGTTCCATACCTGCAGTTTTCCTGATAGCGGAATGTCCCAGAACTGTTCATAGTCCTCTCCATCCCACAATATAACAGAATAATTGGTAGAGGAAACCAGGGTTCCCGGTGCACTCACATGATATGCAATCTCTCTTTCCTTCAAAGACTCTTCCACAGTAAGTCTGTCTGTACTTCCTGTATTTTCCATATCACAGGGTATCCGTATGATATCCCTGAGACCAATATCAGCTGAATAAAGCACTCCATCCGAGTAACTGATCTCCTGCGGAATACTTCCGTCAACTGTATCACTGTCATAGAGCAGTTCATCCTGTCCGCTGTCTGTATATTTATAAATTTTACCGTCATAAGTCACATAAAACAGGCTATCACTGTCTCTGTCATAAGCACAGCACAAAATCCTGTCCTGCGCATCAGCAACAGAAAAAACTTTCGAGCTTCCCTGTTCTGTGTTACTGACCAGAATGCCCTCCTTTTCCTTTTGCATGTAGATCACACCATGCTCGGTGGGTACCATTCCCACAATGTTGCGCCTTACACTACCCTTCTCTGCTTCTACAGAAGCAACCGTTGATATATATTTTCCCTTTGATGACAGTTTGACGATTCCTTCACTGGCAATCTGAACTCCCTGCTCAATACGGACATCATGAAGATACACATTCCCATCTCCGTCTGCCACAACCCGCTCAGCACTCAGAAAACTTTTATCAGAGGCACATGCCCGCCATAAAAGCCTTCCGTCAGCAGATATTTTCAATATTTTCCTGTTGGAATCATCAATCACATAAGTACATCCATCCCCATCTCCGGATGCATAGGATACTGAAGAAAATGTATAAGGTTTAAAAGGATTGGTAAACATCCATTCCCTGCCTGCATACACTACAAAAACAGAACATACTGTCAAAAGCAGCATAATTATTAAAATCCACTGTTTTTTTCTCTTATGTTCCATGCACCTTAACCTCTTTCTGTTAATGTAAGTTTTGATAGCAGAGTATGGGCAGGCGCCATATGCTCTTTATAATAACGCAGATTTTCAACTCCCATATCTTCTGTGTAATTGATCGTATCTGCAGACTGCAGATATCGTTCAAAGCTTTCCCGCAACAAATACTCATTAATTCCCTTGATCCGGTTAACTGCATTTTTATACTGATATACGCCAAGTCCGTTACGGCAGCTCACAATACAAAGTCCTGCCATTTTTCCCTCTACTCTTACAAGAATTCCATTAATCCTGATTTTATCAAAAACAGGAACCAGATTGTCGATCACCCGGAGCAGGCAGCCACAGTGGCACTCCTCACAAGTTTTCTCCCCACACCATTCCCTTTCCATAAATTCCCGGATCTCCTCCCGATGGAAAGGGGTTATTTCTTCTGTCTCATATGCAAATCTGCGTTTGAAATAATTATAACGGTAACGGTCATCCTGCATATCCATACCTGCCAGAAACTGCTCAGGCGTAAAGGTATAATCCATATAATCACGGTTATCCTCTATTTCAAACTGAATGCCGCTGGCTTCATAATAAGGAAGCATCCATGGAACCACATCCATAATGATCAGCTGTGCATCAAATCCCGCAAAATCTTCCTTCAGGATCTGCATAGCTTTCTTTATCTTTTCCTCCGTATAGTTTCCTACAAACGGAACAGCTACCGGATACCCTTCTGTATTCAAATATGTAATATTGATTAAAAGCCCTTCTGCTATTTTGAAGTAGGTGGGATAGGAATCCCTCCATCCAATCAAATTCAAAAAGCTGGTGTTGGCTGACCAGTGATCATTCATACTGTCATAATACGGATCAAACAGGCTCTGATCCTCCACTCTAAGTTCCTGATAACCATGCGCAAGGAAGATTTCCAGCATTTTCTGTGGTATTTTATAATATTTTTTTGTATCTGATTTCATACGGCCTCCTCTGAATATCAGTGCATAATCTCCAACTATGATCGTGAGAAATATTTACAGCTACGCACTTACAAATATTATATCTCCATTTTTCAAATATTCCAACATAATATTAAAGTTGTTGGTTATATTCATTCTTTATAATAAAAATATGGCTTTGCGAAGCTATTCCACAAAGCCATATTTTTATTCTATTCTATCGTCAGGATATCTCGGGTTTTCTGTGACCTTCGCTCACAAAAAACGCTTCGCGGGATATTACCAGTGAACAGTAACCACATAAGTTCTATTTTCTCAATATCACACATATTTTTCTTGTCTCATACTCACCATAAGTGTTATCATAATCATAAAATTGTACTGTCATTTCATATTTAAGGAGGAACATTTCTCATGGAAATCGAACGCAAATTTTTAATATCCAAAGAAAATCTGCCTGCAGATCTTAATTCTTATCCACATCACAGACTGGAACAGGGTTACTTATCCACCGCACCGGTAGTCCGTATCCGCAAAGAGGATGATAACTACTATCTCACCTATAAATCCAAAGGTCTTATGACCCGCGAAGAATATAATCTTCCACTTACAAAAGAATCCTACGAACATATGCGTCCAAAAGCTGACGGAATCCTTATTTCCAAAACCCGCTATCTTATCCCGGAAAAAGATGGACTCACCATTGAACTGGATGTATTTGATGCTCCTTATGAAGGACTCTATCTCGCAGAAGTGGAATTTTCTTCTGAAGAACAGGCGCTCAGTTATAATCCACCCGTATGGTTTGGCGAAGATGTTACGAACTCCGGTAAATATCATAACAGTCGTCTGAGTCAGGGAAATTTATAATAAAACAGCTCCGAAATATTGTTCTGTTAATATGTATTTGCAGGAATTGTAGTAACTCTTAGGTTCTGGAAATTCGCGTTATAAAAAATCCACCCACTGTCTGAGCCACATAGGCGAGTTTGGGCGGATTTTTTATGGTTTTAGCGGATTTTCAGAGCCTTAGAGTTACTGAGATTACATCTTTTTACCTTTTTCAGCAGCTCCATTCAGAGCTTCAAAAACAGCACTTCTGAATCCATTCTGTTCCAGAATTCTTACTCCCTCAATGGTACTTCCGGCCGGTGAACATACCATATCCTTCAGTTCTCCCGGATGCATGCCTGTTTCCAGTACCATTTTTGCGCTTCCAAGTAAAGCCTGTGCAGCAAACTGATAAGCCTGTTTTCTTGGCATTCCCTGGGCTACCGCAGCATCTGCCATTGCTTCTATGAACATAAAAACATATGCAGGTGAACATCCGCTTACAGCACTTACTGCGTCCATCAGACGCTCCGGAACTACTTCTGTACGTCCAAAGCTGTCTGTGATCTCACAGATCTGAGCCAGTTCTTCTGCCGATACTTTCTCATTGGCACATACGCCTGTCATCCCCTCGCCAACCTGAGCAGGAGTATTCGGCATCATTCTTACCACTTTCAGAGGCTGTCCACATTTTTCTTCTAACCAGGCAAGAGTTTTCCCCGGCGCAATGCCTACAACTGTGTGTTCCGGTGTCAGTTCATCTTTTACTTCATTCAGCACTTCTTCATAAAACTGCGGTTTCACGGCCAGGAAAACCAGTTTTGTGTTTTTTACCACTTCATGGTTATCCAGGGTTGTAACCACTCCCAGCTTTTCTCTGCTTCGTTTGCTTCCTTCTTCTGTAAGATTGGAAACAATAATCTCATCTTTTTTATAAAGTCCTTTTTTCAGCATACCACTGATCATGGCAGAAGCCATATTTCCGCATCCGATAAATCCGATTTTCATAAATCTGCTCCTCTCTTGCAATTCCTGTTGTTTTCTGATAATTTATAACTGCTTTTTTCATATCTTTTTCTTGTTATAGATAATGATAATCATCCAGCAATCTGCCGTAAAATACTGAACAGTTACAGATAATTATAATTCATTACTGTCCAATATGACTGTAAAGGGACCGTCATTCACAAGCTCCACTTTCATATCTGCCCCAAATTCTCCCTGCTCGACAATATCAATGTGTTCTTTGCATCTGGCAATTATGTATTTGTACAGATTTTCAGCCATATCAGGGGCCCCTGCTCTTATAAAGGAAGGTCTGTTTCCTCTTTTACAGTCAGCATATAATGTGAACTGGGAAATAAGCAGAAGACTTCCGCCCACCTCCTTCAGGCCAAGGTTTGTCTTACCGTTTTCATCTTCGAAAATACGCATATTAACCATTTTATGGATTATTTTATCTGCGATTTCAACGGTATCTTCTTCTCCTACTCCGATGAGAACCATAAAGCCCTTGCCTATCTGGCCTCGTACTTCACCATTAATTGTCACTTTTGAATGCATTACTCTCTGAATTACAAAACGCATAATTCACTCTCCTTAATCAACGGATTTCTGTCTGTTGATAGATAGCATAGCACATTTTTATCCGTTTTTCCATTGTAAAGTGTCACCTTGCGGCTGTTATCTCAAAATCTTGTTACTCGTCACTCCATTCTCAGTAATGCTGCACAATTTCCTTCATCATCTTATAATAAACCGGGATCAGAAGTGCACAGGCTCCGATCCATGCCATTGGACTGGCAATACATACAGATGTATATCCGATAATTCCGGAAAGACCTACTGTTGCAGCAATTCGCATAACCAGTTCAATCATACATGCAGCAAAAGGTGCTTTGCCATTCTGCATGCTCTGGATGGATGTACGGTATACTGCCAGCAGTCCAAGCACAAAGTAAAAGGGAGCTACAATCGTCAGATACATATCTGAATAGTGATAGATTTCTTTTGTGGAATCTGAGAGAAACATTCTTACAATCGGATGTCTCAGCAGCAGAATTCCAATACACATGATCAGGTTAAATGCTTCTGTCTGAATCAGACATGCGCGCACGCCCTGACGAATACGGTCCCATCTGCCTGCACCAAAGTTCTGAGCCACATAGTTGGAAATTGCGGTCATCATTGCATTGTTTACCAGTACAGAAAGCTGGTCTGCTTTCGATGCTGCGGTATATCCTGCAACTGCTGCAGTACCCAGTGAGTTTACCACTGCCTGCATGGCAAGCTGTCCGATACACATGACAGACATCTGGAATCCCATAGGAAATCCGGTCTTCAGGTGCAAGACTGCCGTGTCTTTTAAATCTGTAAAATCTTCTCTGTGCAGATGCAAAATCGGAAAATTCTTCAGTCCTACAACCAGACTCAGCACTGCGGAAAGGAACTGTGACAGAATAGTCGCCCATGCAGCACCAGCCACCCCCATATGAAACGGTACAATAAACAGAATATCAAGAAAAATATTTAATACAGATGAAAATACCAGGAAATACAATGGTGTCTTACTGTCTCCCAATGCGCGGAGCATATTTGAGATCATGTTGTAGAAAACGGTAGCACCTGTACCAAGTAAAACCACAAACATATAGTCGTATGCTTCATCGGAAATATCAGCAGGAATCTGCATCCAGCGCAGAATCTGATGAGAAAGCAGACAGCAGATCAGTGTCAGCACTACTGTAAACGCAATACTCAGAAGCGCGGAAACCGCAACGCTCTTGCGCATTCCTTTTTCATCCTTTGCCCCGCATTTCTGTCCCAGACAAATACCAAAGCCACCTGTGAATCCATTAATAAAACAGAATACAAAATAAATAATAATACTGGTGGAACCTACTGCTGCCAGGGAATCTGCTCCCAGCGTTTTTCCTACGATCACAGAGTCCGCCAGTGTATAAAAAAGCTGAAACAGATTTCCCAGAATTACAGGAATCGCAAATTTCAGCAGTGACCGGAACGGATTGCCTGTAGTCAGATCCATCTCTTTTGATCTTGCCATGTTTCTTACTCCTCTCCTTGCACGATGTGCATACCAACGTTATAATTGTGGTTAAAATAAGCATTGTAAATGAATATATCCTGTGATAAATTGTCAGATCGTATTGATGCTCATGCTTCTGTGAGCAATTCATCACAGCGTACATATAATAAAATCGGAGAACTGTAATATGGCTATGCGTAAAATTCTTGTAGATGAAACCAATCGCGAACTTTGTGAACATGGAACTGTCGGTTTTCCCATGACCGTTAATCATGATGACCTGTGGGCATTTGAAGGAAAAAGTGTACCTATCCACTGGCACAATGACCTGGAGATCAGTCTTCCCAGAGAAGGAGAAGCTATCTATCAGGTGTACCGGAAAAGCTACACTGTCAGACCTGGAGATGTTCTTCTTCTGAACCGAAATGTACCTCATAGCTGTCACTCACCTAATAACAGTCATGCCAGATACAGTACCTTTCTGACACGTCCGGATTTCATATACGGCGAATACGGAAGTGATGTGGAACGCAGATGTTTTCGCCCTTTTCTCCAGAATTCTGCTGTCCCCTGCATCCTTCTTACTTCCGAAAGTTCATGTACCCGGACTGTAATTCAAAAGCTCAATGAAACAGAAGCACTCTTTGATCAGAAGACCTTCTGTTATGAGTTGAAGATTAAGGGGCTTCTCTGTGAAATTTTCGGTATGATTCTCTGCGAACACCAGAATGATCTTGCAAAATTTATTCCGGCCAACCAGCTGGAACTGGAAAGGCTGGAACAAATGCTGGATTATCTTAATACGCATTTTGGATCTGTAATCTCTCTACAGGAACTGGCAGACCAGGTTCATCTGTCCAGAGAGGTCTGCTGCCGTCTTTTCAAAAAAATGACGGGCAAAACCATCACTGCCTATCTGGAAGAATACCGGGCGAAAAAGAGCTTCTCCCTGGTACAAAGCGGGCAGTATTCCATGACTCAGATTGCTTATATGGTGG
>ERZ827498.2931-NODE-2931-length-15333-cov-5.760898_pt1 | contig 15333 bp, 16 predicted proteins | sample MGYA00519865_ERZ827498 | MGnify/ENA primary metagenome ERZ827498 (study PRJEB31778, sample SAMEA3449328) | human gut metagenome | biome: human gut; feature: human-associated habitat; material: faeces | place: United Kingdom | collected 2010/2012 ...
CCCGCCGCAAGCAGCAGGCAAAGGAGCGCCGCAAGCAGCAGAAGGAATACTTCCATGAGGCGGCGGTCAAGGCGGCAATCGAACGAAGAAAACAGCAGGAAGGCTGAAGGCTATGAAAATCGGCGTCTACGGCGGCAGCTTCAACCCGCCGCATCTGGGGCACGTGCGCGCGGCGCAGGCATGTAAGCAGGCGCTGGGGCTGGACCGGGTGCTGGTCATTCCGGCGAGCATCCCGCCGCATAAGCAGCTGACAAGCAGCTCGGCAAGCCCCGAGGAGCGGCTGGCGCTGACAAGGCTTGCGTTTGAGAATCTTCCCGGCTTCGAAGTGCTCAATCTGGAAATCCGGCGCGAGGGAAAAAGCTATACGGTGGATACCATCCGCGAGCTGAAGGCACAATATGCACACGACGAGCTGTTTCTGATGATGGGAACGGATATGTTTTTGTCGTTTCAGGACTGGTACAGCCCGCAGGAGATTGCCAGATGCGCGCAGCTGGTCTGCTTCTCGCGCTATGACGCGGACGCGGAAAACCGCGCTGCGCTTCAAAAGCAGGCGGACACGCTCGAGAAGCTTTACGGGCAAAGACCAGTGCTGCTGACAAACGACTGCTTCGACATTTCCTCGACCGAGGCAAGACGGCTTCTCGTGTTCGGCATTGCAGAGCCCTATCTTCCGCAGGCGGTGCTGCGCCGCATCGAAGCGCAAAGGCTCTACGGCGCGGGACGCGATTACCGCGGGCTCCCGTTTGACGAGCTGAAAACCGTCAGCCTGTCGCTTCACAAAAAGACGCGCGCGGCGCATGCCATTGGCGTGTGCGAAACGGCGCGGCAGATGGCGCGGCAGTTCGGAGCCGACGAGGCGCTTGCTGCCAGAGCCGGGATTCTGCACGATGTAACCAAAGCGCTGACCGGAGCGCAGCAGCTGCTGCTGGCGGAAAAATACGAGGTCCGGCTGACGGATTTTGAACGGCAGAACCGGCAGCTTCTGCACGCCAAAACAGGCGCGGCGATTGCGCGAACGCTGTTCGGCGAATGCGAGGCAGTTTGCAGCGCGATTACGTATCACACGACCGGAAAAACCGATATGACGACATTGGAGAAAATCATCTATCTTGCGGATATGATCGAGCCGAACCGCACGTACCCCGGCGTGGATACCATCCGGGCGGCGGCAGAGGAGAGTCTCGACGGGGGCGTTCTGCTTGCACTGGAGCGCACCATCTGCTATTTGCAGGAGGAAGGCTTCGCCGTGTCCGAAGACTCGGTGCGGGCGCGCGATTTTCTCCTGCGCGAAAGGAACCTGACACAGCATGAAGCATAACTCCCACCATGGGCATTTTGAAGCGCCGCGGGAAAAGCGGCGCCTGACCGGCAAGCAGAAGGGCATCATCGGCATAGTTCTGGCGCTTGCCGTCCTGGCAGGCGTGGCGACCGGCATCTATAAAACGCTGGTAAAGCCGCCCGAAAAGCCGCAGCCGGTGCAGGAAGAAACGCAGGATGCGAACACGCAGCCGGAGCCGGAGGTCAAGAAGCCGACGATCAAACACGTCGTGACAAAGGTCGACGAGCAGACGGGCGAGGAAGTGGAGGAAGAAACCGAGCTTCCTGCCAGCCACCAGACCGGTGTCTACAACATTCTGATCTGCGGCACCGACGACGACGGCTACCGCACGGACACCATCATTGTTGCGCATCTGAACGAAACGACGCACGACGTTGCGCTCATGAGCGTGCCGCGCGACACGGTGGTCCTGAACGGCAGCGGCGGCATTATGAAAATCAACTCCGTTTACGCCGGCGGCGGCGCGGACGGCATGGCGCGGCTTTCCAAGCGGCTCGGCGCGATGCTGGGCTTCGAGCTCGACGGCTATGTGCTGGTCAATCTCAAAGCGTTCCGCGAGACGGTAGAACTGGTCGGCGGCGTGGAATTTGACGTGCCGCAGGACATGTATTATAACGATCCCTCGCAGGACCTCTACATCAACCTCAAGGCGGGCAAGCAGACGCTCGACGGCGAGAAGGCGATGGAGCTGGTCCGCTTCCGCAAGGGCTACGCCTCGCAGGATATCCAGAGGACCAAGGTCCAGCAGGAGTTTCTGCGGGCGCTGGCAAAGAAGGTGCTGAGCGTTTCGAGTCTGACGAAGCTCAAGGGTTTTGCGGATGTCTTCAGCACCTATGTGACGACGGACCTCACAGTCGGCAATATGCTCTATTTTGCGCAGGCGCTGATGAAGTGCGATTTTGATGCGATGAAGACGTATACGCTCGAAGGTGAGGGCGCAATGATCAACGGAGGCTCCTATTATCCGCTGTACGCGGGAAAGCTCGTGCAGGTCGTGAACGAGTCGTTCAATCCCTATGACGCACCGGTCACGCTCGACACGGTAAACGTCATCACCCCGGATCTTGCAAGGTCCTATCAGAAGCAGACCGCACCGGAGCCGGAAGAACCGGAAAATCCGGAGGAGCAGACGCCGGAAAACCCGGACGAAGAAGCCCCGGAGGACCCGGACGCGGAAAATCCGGACAACGCGGAGAATCCCGACGAAACACCGCCGGAGAATCCGGAAGACACGCAGCCCGGCGAGGCGGAAATTCCGGAGGACAATTGGCTCGGCGAGGGGAATCTCTGGCAGAACGAACAGCAGACGGCGCAGATGCCCTGAGAAGAAAGGAAGAAAAGCATGATTTCAGCAAAAGAGGTGGCGGCAATCGCCGCAAAGGCACTCGACAGCAAGCTCGGCAAGGATATCAGCCTGATTGAGATTACCGACGTTTCGACGCTCGCAGATTATTTCCTGATCTGCACGGCGACGAGCAACACGCACGTCAAAACGCTCTGCGATGCGGTGGAAGAAGCGATGGACGCGGCAGGCGAGCCGCTGCTGAATCGCGAAGGGCATCGCGGCGGCACGTGGGTGCTGATGGACTTCGGCAGCGTGGTGGTGCATGTGTTCACGGCGGAGACGAGAAGCTTCTATGATCTTGAGCGGCTCTGGCAGGATGGAAAAACTGTCAACCTGTCTTCGATTTTGACGCACGACGCTTGACAAATCAGAAAAGACTGCTTACAATAGCGGGGTAATATCGACAAACGCTTTGACGGAGAACAATGCGCGCAATTCGTCTTTCAGAGAGCCTGCGGTCGGTGCAAGCAGGTAAGACGCGGCGCGAAGCTCCCTCCCGAGCGGTCTTCCTGAATGCAGTAGGGAAGAACGGCTGACCGCGTGACAGGTCACTGAGCGCCATGAAAATGACGGAATCAGGGTGGTACCGCGTGATTTACGCCCCTGACTGCACAGCAGTCAGGGGCGTTCGTTTTTGCGTGTTAATTACGAGACAAAGGAGTCTGTTATGAAATACGATTTTGCAGCCATCGAGGCAAAATGGCAGAAAAAGTGGGAAGAGACGAAACCCTACGCCGCCGTCACCGGAGATCCCCGGCCCAAGTTCTATGGTCTGATCGAGTTCCCGTATCCGTCGGCAGCGGGGCTTCACGTGGGTCATCCGAGACCCTTTACGGCAATGGATATCATCTGCCGCAAAAAGCGCATGCAGGGCTACAACGTCCTCAACCCCATCGGCTTTGACGCCTTCGGTCTGCCGACCGAGAACTTCGCCATCAAGAACCACATCCATCCGGCGATTGTTACGAAGAAGAACATCGAAAACTTTACCCGCCAGCTCAAGATGCTCGGCTACGGTTTCGACTGGGATCGCGTGGTGGACACGACCGATCCGAGCTACTACAAGTGGACGCAGTGGATCTTCCTGCAGATGTTCAAGCATGACCTTGCCTACAAGACCACGATGCCTGTCAACTGGTGCACGAGCTGCAAGTGCGTGCTTGCCAACGAAGAGGTCGTTGAGGGCGTGTGCGAGCGCTGCGGCGCGCCCGTTATCCGCAAGGAAAAGAGCCAGTGGATGCTGCGCATCACGAAGTATGCCGACCGCCTGATCGACGATCTTGACGAGGTCGACTACATTGAGCGCGTCAAGACCCAGCAGCGCAACTGGATCGGCCGCTCTACCGGCACGGAGGTCACCTTCAAGACCAACACCGGCGATGATGTCACCGTTTACACCACGCGCGTTGATACCCTCTTCGGCGTGACCTACACGGTCATTTCTCCCGAGCACCCGATGCTCAAGAAGTGGAAGGATCTCATCAAGAACTGGGACGAGGTCGAGGCCTATCAGGCTGCCGCCGCCCGCAAGAGCGACTTTGAGCGCGGCGAGCTCAATAAGGACAAGACCGGCGTTCGTCTCGACGGCATCGAGGTCATCAACCCCGCGACCGGTAAGGTCGTGCCGATGTTCGTCTCGGACTACGTTTTGATGGGCTACGGCACCGGTATCGTCATGGGCGTTCCGGGCCACGACCAGCGCGACTGGGACTTCGCCAAGGCGTTCGGTATCCCCATCGTCGAGGTCGTCGAGGGCGGCGACATCACGAAGGAGGCCTTCACGCTCAAGGATGACACCGGTATCATGGTCAACTCCGGCTTCTTGAACGGCATGACCGTCAAGGAGGCCATCCCCGCGATGAAGAAGTACGCCGTCGAGCAGGGATGGGGCCATGAAAAGGTCAACTACAAGCTGCGCGACTGGGTCTTCTCCCGCCAGCGCTACTGGGGCGAGCCGATCCCCCTTGTCAACTGCCCCAAGTGCGGCTGGGTGCCTGTTCCCGAGGAGGAGCTGCCGCTCGTTCTGCCGCAGGTGGACAGCTACGAGCTGACCGACGACGGCGAGAGCCCGCTCTCCAAGATGACCGACTGGGTCAACACCAAGTGCCCCAAGTGCGGAGGTCCCGCCAAGCGCGAGACCGACACCATGCCCCAGTGGGCCGGCTCTTCTTGGTACTTCCTGCGCTATATGGACCCGCACAACGACCAGGCGCCCGTCTCCCACGAGGCGGAAAACTACTGGGGCCCTGTGGACTGGTACAACGGCGGTATGGAGCATACCACGCTGCACCTGCTCTACTCCCGCTTCTGGCATAAGTTCCTGTACGACATCGGCGTCGTGCACACGAAGGAGCCCTATGCCAAGCGCACGAGCCACGGCATGATTCTGGGCCAGAACCCGCACTACGTCGGCAACGTCTCCACGCAGGAGGAGAAGGACGCGCTCATCGCCAAGTACGGCAATCAGGCGCTGCGTCCGGCGGTCAAGATGAGCAAGTCCCTCGGCAACGTCGTCAATCCCGACGATGTGGTCAAGGCCTACGGCGCGGACACGATGCGCCTTTATATCATGTTCATCGGCGATTTTGAAAAGGTAGCGACCTGGTCTGACGACGCTGTCAAGGGCTGCAAGCGCTTCTTAGACCGCGTGTGGAACCTCGCCGATCAGGTGACGGACGAGGAGGGCGTTTCCGAGAAGAACGCGCCCATCGTCCACAAGACCATCAAGAAGGTCACGGACGATATTGACACGCTGAAGATGAACACCGCCATCGCCGCCCTCATGGCTATGGTCAACGAGTTCTATTCGAACGGCGTCAGCCGCGGCGACTTTGAGGCGCTGCTGCTCATGCTCTCTCCGTTCGCGCCCCACATGGTCGAGGAGCTCTGGGAGCAGAAGGGCTTTGTCGCCAAGTACGAGGGCAAGATGGCGATGCAGTGCGCGTGGCCGGAGTATGACGAGAGCAAGACTGTCGCCTCCACCGCGGAGATGGCCGTCCAGGTCGGCGGCAAGTTCAAGGGTACGATCATCGTCCCCGTGGACAGCAATCAGGACACCGTCGTCGAGGCCGCCAAGGCGAATGAAAAGGTCGCCAAGGCCATCGCCGGCATGCAGATCGTCAAGGTCATCCACGTCAAGAACAAGCTCGTCAACTTGATCGTGAAGCCCTGCTGAGCGGAATTTCGGATTTTTTCAAAAATATGAGGAAAGATTATTGACAAGCCGTGATTTTTCTCATATAATACCACCGTTAGTCATGTGAATGACTCTTAAAGAGCGCCCAGGATCAAGCCGGGTGTATCGGAGGGAGGGAAAACATAAATGTCCGAGATCCACGTCAAGGAAGGCGAATCTCTCGACAGCGCGCTCAAGCGCTTCAAGAGAAGCTGCGCCAAGGCCGGTATCGTGGCGGAGGTCCGCAAGAGAGAGTGCTATGAGAGCCCCAGTGTCAAGCGCCGCAAGAAGAGCGAGGCCGCCCGTAAGAACCGCAACAAGCGTTATTACTAAGATCCTTTGAAAATAGACCCATCACAGTGTGATGGGTCTATTTTTTGCTATTTTGCCTGCAAAAGATCCGCTATCTCGGGATACATGACAAAGGCCGATGGGATACCGAGCCTCTGGGCGAGGCTGACTTTTTGCCGCAATGTTTCTTCATCGTCGAAGAGCACAAAGTGCGTTCCGCGTTCCGCGGAATAGGTAAAATAGTTTGCCATCAGCTCGCGGGAGAAGTAAACGGAAGAGTGGTGCTTCTGCCGCAGAGAAAGCAGCTCTTCACGCGTCAGTGGTGTGCCGCAGCCTGTGGGGCAGGGGAGCGGAAAGTCCATCATCACGCGCTCTAAATCAAGCGCCAGACGCGCCGCGCCATAGCGATTGATGTTCTCCTCCAGCAGTACGCGCAGCGATCCGCCGGAGATGCCCGTGCCGATGAGCAACGCCGCGCCCTCTGCGGGGAGGATGAGGGGAGAAAAGAGTATCAGTCCATGCGAGGCTAACTGTCTGGCGAGCTGCGTGAGAAAGGATAGCCGGTCGGTGTGGGCGGGGGATTCAAAGTCCACCAGCACGCCTTGAAAGCCACGCCGGACGCATTCGGCAGCAATGGCGCGGCAGAGCGCGTCCGCACGCGGGATCGAACCGGAACAGCGGTCGGTAAGACCCATCAGCCCACCATGCGGAAGATTTGCCGCGGCGCAGCGTGTCAGGCAGCCGCCCTGCCCCACGGCATAGGCCATGTGAACGAGCGGCAGCGGAGGCGGCGCAGGAAGCTGGGAAAGCGCCTTCGGCGTAATGGCAAGATAGGTGCGCAAAAAATCCCCCCTTGTGAAAAGCGCATTCGGCGCGTATAATAGTCACGATACATTATGCGCGATAGGAGACCGCTATGCTCAGCCTGCTTTGCCCGCAATGGGTGTTTGACGATTATACGGCCGTGACGCCGGAGTTTTTGCATGCGCGCGGCGTAAAGCTGCTGCTCTCAGACCTTGACTTTACGCTTGCGCCGAAAAAGCAGAGCGAGCCTGACGAGAAACTCAAAGCATGGATCGAGCGTTTACAGGCGACGGGGATCGAGGTTGCGATTTTGTCGAACAACCGAAGCAGCGTTCGTGTGGAAAAGTTCTGCAAGCCGCTCGGCATCGGCTATGTGGGTCATGCGGGAAAGCCCGGCACGCGCGGCTTTCAAGAGGCCATGGCGCGCAGCGGTGTGGGCGCGGGCGAAACGGCAATGCTCGGCGACAAGCTGCTGACCGATACGCTCGGCGCGCGCCGCAGCGGCGTTCTGATGCTGATGGTCGAACCCAAGGGCGGGCCGGACGGCGCGTGGAACCATGTGCTGCATGCATTGCAGGAGCCGTTCAAAGCCGCAAGCGCGCACGATGTGCGGAAAAAACGCTGAAATTTGCAAATTTCACCCACAACATCAGGAAAAACACTTGCATTGCCGCACTATATGCGGTAAAATACCATAGGTTTAGAACCGATACTTTGTGAATTTGAGGATAGCGATGATATCCTCGGTAATACAGGAGGAAATAGTTATGGCAACGATTACCGCTGGTGAGTTCAGAAACGGTAAAGTATTTGAAATGGAAGGCAAGTACTATCAGGTCGTCGAGTTCCAGCATGTCAAGCCCGGTAAGGGCGCGGCCTTCGTGCGCACCAAGATGAAGAACGTCGTCACCGGCGGCGTGACCGAAACTTCTTTCAACCCCACGGCGAAGTTCGAGGAAGTGGCCATCGAGCGCAAGAACATGGAGTACAGCTACAACGACGGCGATCTCTATTACTTCATGGACCAGGAGACCTATGATATGGTTCCCCTGAACCGCGATATGCTCGGCGATGCGTTCCGCTTCGTCAAGGAGAACACCATGTGCATGATCCTGTCCATCAAGGGCAATGTCTTCGGCGTCGAGCCCCCCAACTTCGTTGACCTTGAGGTCACCGAGACCGAGCCGGGTCTGGCCGGCAACACCGCGACCAACACCCTCAAGCCCGCAACGCTCGAGACCGGCGCGGAGATTAAGGTGCCCCTCTTCATCAACATCGGCGACAAGATCCAGATCGACACCCGCACGGGCGAGTATATCGGCCGTTCCAAGTAATTAGAGTTTGATCAGCAGTCACAGGAAAGTCGTAGTTCCGGCTGAAGAAAGGAGTTTTACGATGGGTATTTCTGAAAAGGTTTCATATCTCAAGGGCCTGATGGAAGGCATGAATCTCAGTGCCGATTCCAACGAGGGCAAGCTGTTCCGCGCGATCGTGGACGTTCTCGATGAGATCGCCCTCGAGGTCGAGGATCTGACCGACGAGGTCATGGAGCTTGGTGACGGTCTGGACGTCATCAGCGACGATCTCGGCGACGTGGAAGATATCGTCTATGATGAAGACGAGGACGACTACGAGGATGAGGAAGACGACGAGGACGACGAGGAGGAGTGCTACGCCACGACCTGCCCCGAGTGCGAGGAAGAGATCTTCTTCGACGATTCGGTCCTCGAAGACGGCAAGGTCGAGTGCCCTAACTGCGGCGCGACCCTTGAGTTCGACCCCGCCGACCTTGTGGAAGACGAGGAAGAGAAGGACGACTAAACGTCCCCAAATCCCATATAATCAAAACTGCCGCAGCATCTGCTGCGGCAGTTTTTATAAGCTTTGCACGGAAGAAAATCAGCGGAAGCTATTCTCGTAAATATCAAAAAACCTGCTGACAAATTGGGCCTGCTGGCGCGCTTCCTCCGAGCCGGTCGTGGCTTGCCAGCCGTAAGTTTGGTAGGAGGGGTAATTGAGCTTTGAAAGCCAGAGCAGATGGAACTCTTTTCGGATGAGCGAAATGCCCTCCGGATAGTGCTCGCGCAGCGCGGCAAAGGCCTCGCCGGGGTCCTTGAAAACGGCATACCCATCTTCTCCCGCGCCGATTGCAAAGCGCACGTCGCGCTCGTAATAGTCCTCGACGTTTACATTCCCCCTGATGTTCCCCTGACCTGCGACATAGTCCTGCACACAGGGATTCGTCACTTTGTTGATCTTGCCGTTGAAAACAAACACGGCGGCAAGGATGAGGACGGAAAGGATCGCCAGTTCTGATTTTTTCATAAGTGTTGCCTCCTGTCGGTTGTCATTTTGCGGCAAAGCGCCTTGTTTGATTTCACTCTATCACGGGGCGGCTACAATTGCAAGACAAAACGGCTGCGGCCATGGTTTGTTTACAAATTTCCGGTTGTACGGCGCGCGAAAGCGTGGTAAACTACCTCATAGCATCGAGCGGCGGCGCTGCCGCCGAAGCAATAGACCGGAAAGGAAGAACATACTATGAAAATTGCAATTCCCTGCGAGAATGGCGAAGTGATGCAGCATTTCGGCCATGCCACGGAGTTTACCGTTTACACCATCGAGGATATCAAGCCCATCGAAAAAGAGACCGTCACGTTTGACGATACCGACCACGAGAAGGTCGCGGGCGGGCTCAAATCCCGCGGCGTCGATCTCGTCATCTGCGGGAATATCGGCGAAGGCGCGCACGCCGCCATCGACAACGCGCATATGCTGCTCATTTCCGGCGTGACCGGAAATGCCGACGAGGCGGTCGACAGCTTCCTCCAGGGCAATCTGGAGCTGATGACCGGCGACAGCAGCGCAAGTGCCGGCGGCTGCGGCGCGGGCTGCGGGGCCGGATGCAGTGCATGCGGCGGTGGCTGCGGCGGTTGTGGCGGCGGCTTCCACGAGCCGTACGTCGAGACGCGCACGTTCACCGATATCGTCACGCTGACGGAAGATAACTTCCAGACTGAGGTGCTCGACGATCCGGGCCTCATCATCATCGACTTCTGGGCCGAGTGGTGCCAGCCGTGCAAGATGATGGCGCCTGTATTTGCCGAGCTCAACGGGGAAGAAGACAAGGTCAAGTTCTGCAAGGTCAACGTCGACGAGCAGCCGAACCTCGCTTCGATGTTCGGTATCGACTCCATCCCGACGCTCGCCGTCGTGCAGGACCGCCACACGCTGACCGGCATGGTCGGTGTGCACGATAAGGCCGACATCAAGGCGATGCTGGAGAAGTGCAAGGCATGAGAATTCGATACAACGAAGACGCGGAGGTCGTCGCCCGCCTGCGCGCCGCGCTCTTAAAGCGCGATTTACAGTGCCCCTGCCGCTTGCAGAAGATCGAGGACAACGTCTGCATGTGCAAGGAGTTCCGCGACCAGATCGCTGACCCCGAATTCGAGGGCTACTGCCACTGCCGTTTGTACTACAAGGAAAAGTAAAAATCGGTTATAGACCTATGGTATTTTACCACACGTCTGAAAAAAGCACCGCCCAAGGCCGGCTCCGCATAAGAAAATATGCGGTTTTGCCTGCACCTTTTTGGTTGAAATACGACCAAAAAATCTCTCCATACGCCAGTATGGGGAGATTTTTTCAACCGATTTCATCTCAAAAATTCATTGTCAAAACTGCTTCGCACCGTAAAAGAGCAAATTTTGTGCCGAGCCGAGGCGCGGCGGCGCAGGCATGCTGTCGCATGGCAAGACGGCGCAACGAAGGAGTCAGTGCAAAATTTGCCTTTTACGGCGCATGTTTTCTTATGTGGAGCCGGCCAAAACGGTGCTTTTTCATTCCATCAAGCGCTGCATATCCTGCGGGATAGGCGCTGTAAAGTGTAATTCCTGTCCGGTGACCGGCTGGGTGAACCACAGCTCGTACGAGTGCAGCGCGGGGCGGGCGATGAGGGTTTTGTCCTCCGTGCCGTAGAGCCAGTCGCCCGCGAGGGGATGACCGAGGTATGCCATGTGGACGCGCAGCTGATGCGTGCGACCCGTCTGTGGGCGCAGGCGCAGGAGCGTGAAGCGGTCGTTTACTTGCAGAGTCTCGTACTCTGTGAGGCTCGGAAGTCCGTCCACGCGCACGCAGCGGCGGATGATGGAGCCCTCCGCGCGGCCGATCGGCGCGTCGATGACGCCGCACGGCGGTTCAACTCTGCCGACGGCGACAGCGCGGTACTCACGCCGCAGATCGCTTGAATGCAGCGCGCGGCGCAGGCGGTCGTGCACGTAGCCGCTCTTTGCGGCGATGAGGAGACCGGACGTTCCCTTGTCAAGCCTGCTGACAAAGTGCGGCACGCTGCCCTCGCCGAGATAACTCGTCAGCATCGCTGCAAGGCTCGGCACGGAGGCGTCACCCGACTTCGGGTGCATGGCGACGCCCGCAGGCTTGTTGAGCACGAGCAGGTCGTCGTCCTCGTAGACGATGTCGGGCTTTGCCGCATTTGCGCAGTACAAGTCCTCGCGCGGCGTACGCTCGCTGAGGACGACGCTGACGGTGTCGCCCGCGTGGACGATTGTGTTGACATGGACGCTCTGTCCGTTCAATAAAATGGCGTTTTCGCGCCATTTGAGGCTTTTGAGCAGCGTGTAGGAAAGCTGAAGACTGCCGCGCAGGATGCCTTTGACCATGCGGCCGTCCTCCTCCGGCGTCACGGTGTATGTGAGAATGCGCATGGAAGCCCTCCTTTCCCGAAGTAAACAGCGCGTAAAATTCACACATAGTATACCATCTTCGCGCGAAAAATGATATACTGAATCACACTTCGGCGCTGCCGAAAAACAAGCAACAGGAGGGCAATGGCATGGACAAGAGAACCATCTGCCTTTTGAACGATTCCTTTCCGCCCGAGATCGACGGCGTGGCGAACGCCGTCGTGAACTACGCGAAAAACATCACGAAAAGCGGCGAAAACGCCATTGTCGTCACGCCGACAATGCCCGGCGCGGACGACAGCGCGTTCCCCTTTCCCGTGCTGCGCTACCCGAGCATCGACACGCGCAAGAAGCTCGGCTACGTGGCGGGCTATCCGTTTTCACCCGAGACCGCGCGCGTGCTGACGGAGCAGAAGGTCGAACTGATGCACACGCATTGTCCCATCACGTCGTGCCTGCTGGCGCGCTCGCTGCGCGCCGTGGTCGACGCGCCGCTCGTGCTGACGTATCACACGAAGTACGATGTCGACATCGCCAAGGCTGTGCGCGGCAAGCTCTTGCAGGAGAGCGCCATTCGCGCGCTGGTGCAGAACATCGCAAGCTGCGATGAGGTCTGGGTCGTGAGCCGCGGGGCGGGGGAAAATCTGCGCTCGCTCGGCTACGAGGGCGGCTACATCGTGATGGAAAACGGCGTGGACGTGCCGCGCGGGCGGGTGTCTGACGAGGCCATCGCCGCTGCGACGGGCAGATATGACCTGCCGCAGAACGTACCGGTCTTTCTCTTCGTCGGGCGGCTGATGTGGTACAAGGGTATCCGCATCATTTTAGACGCGCTGAAAACGCTGTGCGAGAAAAATGTCGACTTCCGCATGGTGTTTGTCGGCGAGGGCGCAGACGGCGCGGAGATCCGCAGCTATGCGGAAGAGCGGAAGCTCTCCGACCGCTGCTTTTTCACAGGTGCGATCTCTGACCGCGAGATCATCCGCGCGTGGTATGGCAGATCCGACCTGTTTCTCTTCCCGTCGACGTTCGACACGAACGGCCTTGTCGTGCGCGAGGCCGCAGCCAGCGGTACGGCGACGGTGATGATCCGAAATTCCTGCGCGTCCGAGGGCGTGGGTGACGGGCGAAACGGCTTTTGCATCGAGGAAAACGCCGCGGCGATGGCGGCAAAGCTCGAAGAGCTCTGCCGCGCGCCGGAGGTGATGCAAGTGGTCGGCGAAAACGCCCAGCGCGAGCTGTACGTTTCATGGGAGACGGCGGTGCAGCGCGCCATGGCACGCTACGAGGTCGTCATCGACAATTACCGCAGCGGAAAATATCCGAAGCGCGAGCGCTTCGGCGACGAGTTTTTCAAAACGCAGGGTGGGCTGATGGAGGCCTTTGCCAGCGTGGGCGAGCTGAGCGAGGAGATCGCCGCGGAGCTGCGCATTGAGCGCGACGAGGCGTTGCAGACCATTGTCCGTTCGCGGCAGGAGCTTCGCGAGCGGTTCGGCGAGACAAAGCAGGAGCTCGCCGAGCGCTACGAGACGATCCTGCAAAAGATGGATCGCTATTTGTAAGGAAAAGACGAGCAAAATTCGCTCGTCTTTTCCTTTTAGTCTTCGTGCTTCGGTTTTTCCGCAGCGAACCACATGTTCCACTGGAAGGAGTACGCCCTACGCGACGCCTCGTCCGCGCAAATTAGACGCACGCGCGACGGCTGTGCGTGCTCATAGCCGTAGTCCATGATGGCGCGCAGGATGCGGTAGGCGGCCTTCAGGTCGCTGTCTGTGCAGGAGAGAGTCAGCGTGTCGCCGTCCGTGAGCGGCAGAAGCTCGGCCGCACGGTCGGAGGAGGGGAGGGCGGCGATGTCGCCGCGGGTGATCTCAACGGTCATGGCAGCCTCCTCAGCGGTTCAGATACGCGCGGCACTTCGCCTCCGCGTCGTGCGCAAGCTGTTCTTCATCGACTGTGACGAGATGACCGTGGTCGACCGTCACACGGCCCTGAACGACTGTGTAGTCAACGGGTCCGCGCACGCCGACAGTGCCGAGCACGCTTTTGGGGTCAAAGCACGAGCCGACGAGCTCGAGCCTGCGCGAGTCGATCATGAAGAGGTCACAGCACTTGCCGACCTCGAGCGAGCCGATGTCGTCGCTGCGGCCAAGGATGGCCGCGCTGCCGCATGTTGCCATCTTGAGCACGTCGTAACCGCTGGGGGCAGCTTTGCTGCTGTTCAAACGGTGCAGCAGGAACGCGACGCGCAGTTCCTCCATCAGCGATGAGCCGTCGTTCGAGGCTGAACCGTCAACCGCGAGGCCGACCGGCACGCCGAGCTTCAGCATATCGGGCACGCGGGCGACGCCGGAGGCGAGCTTCATGTTCGAGATCGGGCAGTGCGCCACGCCGGTGTGTGTCTTTGCCAGCACGCGCAGCTCCTCGTCGTTGAAGTGGATGCCGTGGGCGAACCAGACGTCGCTGCCCGTCCAGCCGAGGCGCTCCATGTACTCGAGCGGGCGGACGCCCTCACGCGCGAGCATGAAGTGTTCTTCGTCCTTCGTCTCGCACAGGTGGGTGTGCAGGCGCACGCCGTACTCTCGTGCGAGTACCGCGCTCTCGCGCAGAAGGTCGGCAGACACCGAGAACGGCGAGCACGGGGCGAGCGCAACGCGGTGCATCGCGCCGAACGACTTGTCGTGGTATTTCTCGATGACACGGGCAGAATCGGCCATGATCTCGTCGACCGTCTGCACGACGCTGTCGGGCGGCAGGCCGCCGTCCTTGACAGAGAGGTCCATACTGCCGCGCGAGGCGTACATGCGCGCGCCGATCTCGTCCGACGCGGCAAACTGCGCGCCAATGAGGTCGCCCACGCCCGCAGGGAAGACATAGTGATGGTCGAAGCAGGTCGTACAGCCGTGCTTCATCAGCTCGCCAAGGCCCGTGAGTGTCGAGAGGCGGATGACGTCCTCGTCGAGGTTTTTCCAGATCTCATAGAGCGTTTTGAGCCAGTCAAAGAGCTCCATGTTCTGTACTTCCGGCAGGTTGCGGGAAAAGACCTGATAGAGATGATGGTGCGTGTTGACAAGGCCGGGGTAGCAGAGCATGTGGCTCGCGTCAATCACCTTTTCCGCCTCCTGCGGCAGATTTTTACCGATCGCGCGGATGAATCCATCCTCAGCATACAGATCGACGTTTTCATAAACCGTGTCCGCGTCATCACACGACACCAGCGAACGAATGTTTTGAATGAGCAGAGTAGACATAGCGGAATACCTCACAATGCCCGAAAAGATAGGCAGATTTGATAGTGAATAGCATGTTTTGCTGCCTCCGGCAGCAAAACAGCGTAAAAGCGTCGCAGACTTTGCGCCGCGCACGGCGTGAAATCAATTGGAATTCGTCGCGGAGGACGACATGCGCGCTCTATTTTGCGCCGCGCACGACGCAAATGATATTGATCGTTTTTTTGCCGCGGCGTGTACGTGGCAAAAAACACTTTGCGCGGAGCGAGTGTACGCGCCTGCGGCGTGTGCGCAGAGCGGAGTGCGATCCTACTCAAAAACGGCAACCGAATCGGTTGCCGTTTTTGAAGATTTTTTATCTCTCTTCGCGGAAGTAGCTCAGACCCAACGATGCGGGCGGCTGATCCTCGCGCTTCTTGCGCAGCGACACGATGATCAGAACG
>ERZ827498.2934-NODE-2934-length-15310-cov-4.526844_pt1 | contig 15310 bp, 14 predicted proteins | sample MGYA00519865_ERZ827498 | MGnify/ENA primary metagenome ERZ827498 (study PRJEB31778, sample SAMEA3449328) | human gut metagenome | biome: human gut; feature: human-associated habitat; material: faeces | place: United Kingdom | collected 2010/2012 ...
AAACAAGCAAAAGACAACTTATAAAAACCAAAAGACTGCAAGCAGTTATAAAAAACGACATAAAAACGGCCTAATGACCGATTTGGGTTTAAGAACAGGAAAGCAGAACAACAGACATTTAATAATCCCCCAAAAAAAGAGACATCCGGAAGTTCCGAATGTCTCTTTTTTTATTTTGTTGTCAGCGCCAGAAGCCTGCCTTTACAGGTCAGGGCTTCCGACAAAAACATTTGTTGCGAGTCACGCTTGATTAGTTCCAGCCCGGGTTCTGATGACCTTCCAGAGCCGGGTTGCGCTGCATCTCGTCCTGAGGAATCGGCCACAAGAGCACATACTCGGGGAGCGCACCAACCTTAACATTGTCAACCGGCTTGTTCTGAATCTTTGCACTTGCCAGCGGAGTCCACTCCAGAATGTCCTTCTTCTGAGCAGAGCCAGCCATGATAGCCTCGGGGTAGAGACGTGTACGACGGATATCGTCCCAGATCTTGAACTCTACGGGGAACTCGTGCAGACGCTCTGTGAGTATAGCCTTTACGAGGTCGCCATTTACGCTTGCGCTATAGTTAGACAGACGAGCACGCTTACGAACCTGGTTCAGCAAGTCCTCTGCCTTTGCTGTTTCACCTGTGCGAGCGTAGCCTTCAGCAGCGATGAGCAGAACCTCTGCGTAACGCATGGTGGGGATGTTGTTGTCACCAGAAGTACCGTCTGTGATAGCCTTTTCTTCGAACCATGCCCAGATGCCGGGATAGTCAAGAGTGTGTGTAACACCTGTAGCGTCAGTCCAATTCTTGAAGAAGAACTGCTTCTCCATACCACGAACATCGTCATCAGCATAGCTGTTCAGGATGATGTCGCTGGGCTGGTAAGGTTCAGTTTATAGAATTTCGCATGTCTTTCGACAGCGACTTGCCATTGTAGCCATGCCGTTATTGCCCAGTCACGACTTCTTTGACACTCAAGTTGCCTGCAAACATCATGTTAACGCATGTAGTTATTATTCAGTTGTTTTGTTTTGGCTTATGATTACATTGCAAAGATAATAATAATAATTTAATAACGTATAGTTTTCGTTAAGATTTTTTTGATATTTTAATTGATTCACATCAACTCACAATACTTCATACGTTAAAATAGTTTACATAAAGGAACAATAAGCACGTTTAAGCAGAACATTTGTGCAGCGATTATGGCTATTTGAATATCATTTTGTCAATATTACATTTGTATTAAAAAAGTTTGCTATGACACAAAGCGTCACCATGTTTTTGTGGTGACGCTTTGTTGTTATAAAAAGTTTGCTCTCACCGCCTTAGGCAGCTTGCTGACGATCAGCTCATACGATTCTACGATCCACGCCATCACCTGCTCAGGTTCAAGCTGTTCATAATAGATATCGCTCCAATGTTTTTTGTTCCAATGAAACGCAGGCGTTACAGCCTCATATTGCTCTCGCAGCATCTCGTTACGTTCAGGAGCCAACTTACATGCGAACCGTAGCATCGAATCTCTTGCTCCTTGCTTGTCGTTTGCTAACCAAAGACACAAAAAGATCTTGCCTTCCACACGAAAGGTAATGTTGTCATCGCCAAAAGGTTGGTCTTCCGTCACCCCATACAACGACAGCACAAAATCTCTAACCTGCTCAATGTTCATAATTGCTCATTGTTAACGTCTGCCCATCATTGAAGATACCAATCTTTCAAATATCCGGCATAATGGCGTGCAAACTCCTCTGCCTGTCCAGGTTGACATTCCTTCATCTTGCGAGCAGGAACGCCAGCCCACAGTTCATGCGGTGGCACATGCGTGCCTTGAAGAACCACAGCTCCAGCAGCAATGATGGCTCCCTCGCCAATGTCGGCCTTGTCGAGCACCGTTGCGTTCATGCCGATCAACGCCCCCTTGCGCACGGTAGCCCCATGCACCACGGCCCCATGTCCCACCGACACATCATCTTCAAGCACACAAGGGATGCCTCCCGTCTGATGCACACAAGCACAGTCTTGAATGTTCACGCGGTTGCCGCAGCGAATGGCATCCACATCCGAGCGCAGCACAGCGCTGTACCACACGCTACAGTCGTCGCCCAGCACACAGTCGCCGCTAAGAGCCGCGTTCTCTGCAATAAAACAATTTTTGCCCCACTGTGGGGTCTTTCCGTTTATCGTTTTTACAATAGCCATTATCTTCTTTTACCTTTTTACCTTTTAAAAAGGCCATAGGATTTTTCACTTTTCGTTTTTCACTTTTCCCTTCTCAAGGCGTCAGCCTTTTTTACCTTTTTACCTTTTTACCTTTAAAATCACTCTGCTGTCAGCTCAACCATTCGGCTTGCATATTCGTTATCAAGCGCAAGAGCCAGTCCTGCTTCCATGAGAACCTTACCCGAGATAAGCTTGCCGTCAGCCGTTATGCTGTTGCCCACCTTGTTAAGTTCCTTTATTCTATAGCTACGGTTAGGATCAAGACCTTGCATACGAATTGGCGGCACGGTATGTCCCACAAAATGCTTCAGCTTATAAGCATAGACCACAGCCTTGCCTTTGTCAGCCGACACATACATGTGTGAAGCAGCCACCCCGCCCTGCTCATAGGGTGAGAGCAGACGATAGAGGTCGCCAAGCTGAATGACAGGACGCAGACGCTTATAGTCTTCCACTGCCTGTTGTGCAAAAGCCAACTGCTTTGTGGTGAAGTCGGACGGACGCATCTCAATGCCCAGTCGTCCTGCCTCAGCCACATCAAATCTGAATTTCAGCGGTATGGTGCGTTGCGTCTGGTGGTTGGGAGCCGCACTGAGGTGAGCCGCCATGGCGTTAGCGGGGAAAAACTGTGACGTGCCCCACTGAATGTAGACACGCTGCAAGGCATCGGTGTTGTCGCTTGTCCAGAACTCATCAAAGTAAGGCAGCAAGCCATAGTTGACACGTCCTCCACCGCTGGCACAGTCTTGTATCACGAGGTCAGGATATTTTGCTCTTATGCGCTCCAGCACCTTACGCAATGCGAGATGATAGCCTGTGTAGATCTGCGACTGTCGGTCGCTCCCGAGATATGTCGATCCATAGTTGGCGGTGATTGCGTTATCATCCCATTTTATGTAGGCGAGTTCAGGGCAGTCTGTCATCAGACGGTCCACCACGCCCACTACAAAGTCTTGCACTTTTGGGTTGCAGAGGTCAAGACGTGCCTGTGTGCCGCCACGCTGCTGCACAGGCTCCACGCCCGTGTTCTGCAAGAACCAGTCGGGGTGTTTGTCATAAAGCTCGCTTGCCTTCCAGTTACCCATCTCAGGCTCTATCCAGATACCAAACTTCAGTCCGTGCTGCTTGGCATAGTCGTTAAGATGCTGCAAGCCGTTCGGCAGCTTACGACGGTCCACGTTCCAGTCGCCCAGCGCAGCGTTATCCTTGTCGCGGTTATACTTGTCGCTTGCGAACCATCCGTCATCCATAACAAACAGCTCACCTCCGAGTTGCTTCACACCATCCATGAGCTTAAGCATCTTCTCCTCCGTGATGTCGAGGTACACGCCCTCCCACGAGTTGAGCAACACGTCGCGCACAGCCATGCCGTTATGCAGCTTATACTGTCTTGCCCACCTGTGCATGTTACGGCTGACGCCACCCTTGCCCTCATCGGTGTATGTGAGAGCGAGCTCCGGTGTGCGCAGCGTCTGGTTTGCGCCGAGGTGATAGGCAGCAGCCGTCTCGTCTATGCCGGCAAGGAAATGGAAGAGCGACTGGTCGTATGGGTCGAACGCCATGCGCATACTGTAGTTTCCGCTCCAGCACAAGGCAGCGCCAATGGTGCGTCCCATGGTCTCACGCGGCTGTCCGTCGAGCGAGAACATCACCTCCGGGTGGTCGGTGTGTGTGTTGCGTCCGCCGTCGCGATTGCTTATCACCTTCATACCTGCAGTAAGCGGCTCCTCATACATCTGACATTCGTTACCCCACTGTCCGTGCTGATGCGATAGCCACACGTTAGCGCTTCGCAAGGGCAAGTAGGCCGAGGCATACTGCTCCAGCACCACATCCTTCTTCTCGCGGTTTGTCACCTCCGTCCATGTCTCGATCACGTCGGCGTTGTTATATGAGCGATAGCAGATGTCGACAAAGAGCGGCTGCACCTTGTCTTTGGTTTTTACGGTCACAAGCTCTCCGCCCGTCACAGCCTTGCGCTCAACGTCTTGCACCAAGAGGTTAAGCATAATCTGTCCGTTGGCGTGTCTCACCCTTATTGCACTTTCGTTCGGGCACCAGTCGTTGAATGTCGGATAGGCGTTACGGTTAGACGCATCGCCGGCAAGCCAGATGTCGCTTGCCTGCTGCTCGTTTATGCGGGCACCATAATAAACAAACTTCAGCGGTTCGCCTTTCTTTGCGAACAGCAACATCGTTGTGTTGTCGGTTGACACGAGCACGTCGTTCTCAGCGGCTTTTGCTCCTGTCATGCCCAGCGTGAGCATGGCGATAAGGATCAATAGTGTTCTTTTCATATTTTTAGTTACAAGTTTCAAAATAACCAACAGCCTTAGCCATTGAATTCTTCACTCTTCGTTCTTCTCTCTTCGTTTTTCTCTATTCCCTTCAAAAGGCGTTAGCTTTTTTTACCTTTTTACCTTTTAAAAAATTTTTCCACAAATATAATCATTTTGGTTGTCATTACCTTTAAGGCCTAATTATTTCTTTTGATTATTTCCTATTTTTAACAAAAGAGCGCAGGGAAAGATTAAAAACAAAGGTTCTATTACAAACTTTTGAAAAACAAAAAAGCCGATGGCAAGGCCAACAGCAGCAAAACTGCGTTCAACCATGCCATCGGCAATATGTCGGTTCATCAAAAAGATGTACTGTTCAGAATCAGTCCTTGTTAGAACGCTTACGCTCAAGGTGGTCAAGGATAATCTTGCGCATGCGCATGCTCTTGGGAGTGACCTCCACCAGCTCATCACCCTTGATATACTCAAGACACTCCTCAAGGCTCATCACGGTCTTCGGGATGACGCGTGCCTTGTCGTCAGAACCACTGGCACGCACGTTGGTGAGCTGCTTAGCCTTGGTCACGTTGATCACGAGGTCGTTGTCATGAACATGCTCGCCCACAACCTGTCCTGCATAAACCTCCTCACCCGGATCGATGAAGAACTTGCCACGATCCTGAAGCTTGTCTATAGAATAGGCATAAGCGGTACCTGTCTCCAGAGCAATCATCGAGCCGTTCAGACGACGTGTGATCTCGCCCTTGTATGGCTGATACTCCTTGAAGCGGTGAGCCATGATAGCCTCACCCTGGCTTGCTGTGAGCACGTTGGTACGCAGACCGATGATTCCTCGTGAAGGAATGTCAAACTCAATGTCCACGCGGTCGCCAAGGTTCTGCATCGATGTCATCTCACCCTTGCGGCGGGTAACCATATCGATCATCTTGCTTGCAAACTCTTCAGGCACATTGATGGTCAGCTCCTCTATAGGCTCACATTTCTGTCCGTCGATCTCCTTATAGATAACCTGCGGCTGTCCTACCTGAAGCTCGTAGCCCTCACGACGCATAGTCTCGATGAGCACAGAGAGGTGGAGCACACCACGTCCGCTCACGATCCACTTGTCGGTAGAGTCTTCGAAAGGTCTCACGCGCAGCGCGAGGTTCTTCTCAAGCTCTTTCTGCAAACGGTCGTTGATGTGGCGCGAGGTCACAAACTTACCTTCCTTGCCGAAGAAGGGCGAGTCGTTAATGGTGAAGAGCATGCTCATGGTCGGCTCGTCGATAGCGATAGGAGGCAGCGGCTCGGGGTTCTCATAGTCGCAGATGGTGTCGCCAATCTCAAACTTCTCAAGACCGACAACGGCACAGATGTCGCCGCTGTCGACATGGTCTGTCTTCTTGTGGCCCATACCCTCGAAGGTGTGAAGCTCCTTGATGCGTGTCTTCTCCTGTGTGCCGTCACGATGGCAGATGGTCACGTTCATGCCGTCGAGCAAGGTGCCGCGGTGAACACGTCCCACAGCGATACGGCCCGTGTAAGAGCTATAGTCGAGCGATGTGATGAGCAGCTGAGGAGTGCCCTCGATCTGCTTCGGTGCAGGAATGACCTCCACAATCTTGTCGAGCAGATAGTCGATATTGTCGGTAGGTGTCTTCCAGTCTTCAGCCATCCATCCGTTCTTTGCAGAACCGTAAACGACGGGGAAGTCGAGCTGGTCCTCTGTAGCGTTAAGCGCAAACATGAGGTCAAAGACCATCTCATACACCTCCTCAGGACGACAGTTGGGCTTGTCCACCTTGTTCACCACAACGATGGGCTTAAGACCGATCTGCAGCGCCTTCTGCAACACGAAGCGTGTCTGGGGCATAGGTCCCTCAAAAGCGTCGACGAGCAGAATGCATCCGTCGGCCATGTTGAGCACACGCTCTACCTCGCCACCGAAATCGGAGTGTCCCGGGGCGTCGATAATATTGATTTTTGTTCCTTTCCAGTTGATTGATACGTTCTTCGAGAGGATTGTTATACCACGCTCTCTCTCAAGGTCGTTCGAGTCAAGCACCTGCCCACTGTTATCCTGTCCGTCGCGGAACAGCTTACCTGCCAGCATCATCTTGTCTACCAGCGTTGTCTTTCCATGATCGACATGGGCAATAATCGCAATGTTTCTAATGTCTTGCATAATTTTCCTTAAAATACGGATGCAAAGTTAATACTTTTTATTCAGATTTAACTCTATGGAAGGCAATTATTTGCATTACGCAAGTCGTTATTAACTAAAGTTTCACAACTTATTTAAGTTCAAACGCTTTTTTAAGCTTCAAATTGTCAGAAGCATTGCCTACCCATGCCTCAAACACGCCGTTCTCCGAACGCCATTGTGCCTGTGCCTCATCGTAGAAGCTGAGGGCCGAGTTGTCTATGACAATGGTCACGTCCTTGCTTTCGCCTGGCTCAAGCCACACCTTAGAGAAGCCTTTGAGCTCCTTCACGGGTCGGTCTACCGAAGCCTTGCGGTCGTGGATGTAGAGCTGCACGGTCTCGGCACCAGCCTTCGCGCCCGTGTTCTTCACGTTAACGGTGAAGGCTATGCTGTCGTTGCGCCCCATCGCGGTCTTGTCTGCACGCAGGTTGCTTAGAGCAAACGTGGTGTAGCTCAGTCCGTGGCCAAACGCAAACTCAGGACGATCCTTCTTAAGGTCTGTCCAGCGATAGCCCACATATATGCCTTCCTTATAATCTTCATCAATGATGTTGCCCGGCGTCTGCTGTCCACCCTCCTTGCGCCACACGCCAGGATAAGTGTTGAGAGCATGTGCGCCGACCTGCTTCAGCGATTTCACCCATGTGAACGGCAGCTTGCCGCTCGGGTTTGCATCGCCCACAAGCACCGAAGCCAAGGCGTCACCAGCCTCAGAACCGAGGTACCAGCCCTGCACGATGGCTGGCACGCTGTTGCGCCACGGCATGGCAACGGCGTTGCCCGAGATGTTGACATACACCATTTTTGCATTGGCCTTCGCCAGCGCTTCTATCAGTTTGTCTTGACCATAGGGCAACGCATAATCTTTGCGGTCGTGTCCCTCACAGTCCTGATAGTCGCTCTTGTTCAGTCCGCCAAACATCACCACACAGTCGGCATGGCGAGCTTTCTCCACCGCCTCAGCAACAAGCTCTTCCTGTGAGCGTTTGTCGTCAAGGTTTTGGCCCGTGGTCACACCGTTGTAGTTGCCTGTGACGTCGCCAACATATCCTCGCGCATAGTCAACCGTCACGCCGTCCTTTGCAAGACGCGCTTTCAGACCGTCGAGTGGCGAAATCTCTTTCTGCACCTTAAGCGACGAGCTGCCACCGCCCACGGTCATCATCTTTATGGCGTTCTCGCCCACCACGAGCACCTTGCCGCCTTTCTTCAGGTTTAGCGGAAGCACGCCGCCCTTGTTTTGCAGCAGCACGATGCCTTCTTCGCCAATCTTGCATGCAGCGGCATAATGGTCGTCGGAGCAGAGGAAGCCGAACGGACGGTCCTTGCGCATTGTCGTGCGATAGAACAGACGCAACACGCGGCGCACCTTTTCGTCAAGCTGCTTCGTGGTGTATCGTCCCTCATTTATGCCTTTGAGGAAGGGCACGGCAAGATAGTAGTTGTCGTAGGCGTTGCTCGTTCCTTCCGACAAGCCGTTGGTCCATGAGCCAAACTCCATGTCCAGGCCGTTTTTCACAGCTTGGTCGGTGTCGTGAGCGCCGCCCCAGTCGCTCACCACCACGCCGTCAAACTGCCAGTCGCCTTTCAGAATCTTGTTCAGCGTGACGCTGTTATGGCAGCAATGCTCGTCGCGGTAAAGGTTATATGAGCCCATGATGGCCCACACCTTGCCCTTCTCCACCGCTGCCTTGAAGGCAGGAAGATAAATCTCGTGCAGCGCACGGTCGCTCACCCTCACGTTCACGTTGAAACGGTTCTCCTCGTCGTTGTTGACGCAATAATGCTTGACACAAGCCGAAACGCCAAGCGCCTGCATGCCCTGAATGTAAGGCACCACCATGGTTGACGTGAGGAACGGGTCCTCACCCATATACTCGAAGTTGCGGCCACCCAACGGCGTGCGGTAGATGTTGACACCAGGGCCAAGAATCATGTCCTTGCCACGATACAACGCCTCTTCACCAAGACTGTGGCCGTAGAGACGCGACAGCTGCGGGTTCCACGAAGCGGCAAGACAGGTGAGGGCAGGAAAAGCCACACACGAGTCGTTGCTTTGCCCAGCCTGCTCCCATTCGTCCCACAACACGTCGGGACGCACTCCGTGAGGGCCGTCATCGGTCCAGAAATCGGGGAATCCGAGACGCGGCACTCCTGCCGACGAGAACTTGCTCTGGGCATGGATGACGCGAATTTTCTCTTGAATGGTCATGCGGCTGATCGCATCGTCAATGCGCTCCTCCACAGAACGGTTAGTGTCAAGATAGGCAGGCAGCTTTTGTGCGCTTGCCCCTACTGTCGCTATGGACAGCATAAATGTCAATAAAATGTGCTTCATTTTTTATTAAATTATACTTGAGGTTAGAAATCTCAAAATTAAAAATTTGTGCCGACACACGCGCTTCTGAAAACGCTTGTGCAGACATTGCAAAGTTACAAAAAAAATTATTGACGGTTTGAAGAATGGCTTTAAAAAATCTCAAACATACAAAAAAACGCACCTTTCTTTATAGAAGAACAAGAAAAAGCAAAGGAGAAAGCGAGGGAATTGGTAAAAAATAGTTAAAAACAGCATTTTTCTACTGACAAATAGCGCGTTACGAAGAAAAAGCCGTACCTTTGCAGCCGCATTTTGGCAAAATTTAAACTTTAATTAATTAATTCTATGTATTTAGATCAGGCAAAAAAACAAGAGATCTTTGGACAGTACGGAAAGTCTAACACTGATACTGGCTCAGCTGAGAGCCAGATAGCATTGTTCTCATACCGTATTTCCCATTTGACGGAGCACCTCAAGAAGCACCGTAAAGATTATACTACCGCACGTTCTCTGACACAGCTGGTAGGAAAGCGCCGCGCATTGCTCGACTATCTGTACGACCGCGACATCACTCGTTATCGTGCAATCATCAAGGCCCTCGGTCTGCGTAAGTAATAGCGCGCATTTGCTTAAAGGCATTCTGAAAGGACTGTATCCCACAAGGATATGGTCCTTTCTTCGTTTTCATGCACTCACCAAGACAAGGAATCCACCACATTACTGCGCGACAACCGCCCTTTTTACGGCTCACGTTGGCAGATTCTACCACAACAGAAGGTGTCATCACTTCGCGTGCCTTTACCACTGCAAGACGGATGCAACTCTTGATTATCTTACTTTCTGATTCGCGGAATATTCCCTCGGTTGTGAACTAATTGCCATAACATAGAACACATTGAAAATCTTTATATAGAAAATTTATGGGAGCAAGACAGCAAATGTTCTTGCTCCTTTTTTCATTTCTGTAGCAACCTTTGTTACATAACATTGCGACTGTGCAACTTTTATAATTCCATATACAGCAATAAAAGTCTCTTAAATGTTAAAATCGGACAGTATTGGCATAAAATCCAAGCAAGCCTTGCTCTTTTTGAAGAAAATATGTTATTTTTGCAGTGGCTCTCGAATCTGTGCGTCAATTTGAATTTACTCAATATTGATAAGCAGACAGCCAACGCCGAGCTGAAAGCTGAGAAGTCCAAACAACTTTCTCGGTAATAAGCGGGCAATGGGTGGGAAGAGAGTCAAGACATAATAGAAGGCGTTTATCTGACGCTGTGTTTGAGACGAGTCGAATCTTGCAAATTCATAATTGTTGTCTCGAATATGGTCAACGGTAGATGTCCCGGGTGTGATTATATCAAATCCCGTGAAGGCCTTGTAAGCATAGATTGTATCCTGTTGGATATGATCAATTATGCTATATAGGTCTCTATGCGGACATGATTTTCATATCGGCGTGGGCTCTAACGTTGTCTGTTCGACAACAATAGGCAATGCAAGAGCCTCGACTCGTGGAATGGACAACAGGACGATTCCACGCTTTTTTTGTGTCAAATAGTTGCTAATTTTTGCAAGACATAAAAGAAGATATGAACGCATTGCTTAATGCGCATACCCAACGAGGTCGAAACGGATCTCCTCACGTTGGACTTACCTCCAACGTCCTCCCCGAAGCTCAACGCTCACATACAGGGGTGTCCTCGGACTATGTACAAAAGGCAAATCACGAGTGGTTCGTGTTGCGAGTTACATATAATAGAACACAGAAAGCACATGGCATCATATCAACCTCTGACGTTCAGTCATATATGCCTATGCATTATGTTATAAAGAAAGAGATTGGGAAGAAGAAGCGAATTTTACAGCCTCTTCTTCCCAATCTTATTTTTGTATATACTACAAGGGAAGCTGTAAACTCCATTATCAAGAAAAAAGGAGATGAAACATCTGTATTAAAATTTTATCTTGATAAGACAAAACCTTTGGAAGAAAATGGAAAGCATCCTCCTCTCACCATTCCATTTGCAGCAATGACAAACTTCATAAAAGCTACAAGCACAGATAACGAACATGTGCGAATAGTGTCACCAGAGCAATGTCATTATAAAAGTGGAGATATGGTAAAAGTAATTGGAGGAGAATTTGAAGGTGTTACAGGGAAAGTTGCGCGCATTGCAGGACAACAACGTATGGTGGTGGAAGTTACAGGATTGTGCCTGGTGGCAACTGCCTATATTCCATCGATGTTTATCGAGCGTATCATAGAACAATAATAATGTAAAAAAAAAATTAAATCATGATGAAAACATTTCGGATCATTATGCCACTTTTGATGCTTATGCTTGTTTTTTCGTGCAAGAATGAGAAAGTGGATATGCAACATTTTGTGGCTGAACGCGACTCTATTTTGCAAGACAACAAGAGCAAGACACAGCAATTGGATGAACTCAATGACGTTCTAAGTACCATTGCAATCGGACTTGACAGCATCGCTATGCAAGAAAATATTCTTTTCAAGAGTAGTGGGCCTGATGGCGTGCGTCTTGACAAACATGAGATTGCCGCCCGACTCAATGGAATGGCAGACATTCTGGCTCGTCAAAGAGAGAAGATTCAAATTCTGCAAGATTCTTTAGCTAACAGAAAAACATCACAAGGTGTGGAGCATTTACAAAGAGTGGTGGAGTTTCTCAATCAACAGTTGGCGGAAAAAGATCAAGTTATTAAGTCACTTCGAGCCGACCTCAACAATTCCAAGAAAGATATCACTCAGTTGCGCGCTTCTCTTTCAGATATGAAAAACAGAGCAACCAAGGCGGAAAATAAAACACAGGTATTAACAACTGCATTGGCTAAACAGGATGATGTCATCAATGAATGCTATGTGAGAATTGGTACTAAGAAGCAGCTCTCGGCAGCAGGATTGCTGAAAGGAGGTTTCTTGCAAAAGAAAAAAGTAAACTATGAATATGTAGACAAGAGCAAGTTTAACGCTGTTGACATTCGTAAGTGTCGCGAAATATCGTTGAAGTCGAGCAATCCGAAAATCCTGACGCCACAACCCAGCAACCGCTCTTATCATTTTGAAGAAAGCGGCGACGGGCATTGTGTGCTCGTTATAACCAACCCCACCCTATTTTGGAGCGTGAGCAATTACTTAATTATACAACTATAAAAAACTTACCACTATGATGAAGAGAACTATTCTTTCACTGCTTTTCAGCACCGCAAGCATGTTTGCAATGGCACAAAACCAAACCATATCGCACGTAGTGCAACGTGGCGAAACCCTTGAAAGCATTGCCGAATATTATAATGTGAGTGTTGAAGATATTGATAAGGCTAACCCTAATATGGATGGGGTGGTATATGTGGGGCTGAAGTTGAACATACCAACATCATCAGTTGAACCCAAAACATCTTCGAGAGATGTTTCTATAGAAACGAGCCAAACGCAACAACTTACGCCAGAGAGGTCTCCGATAACAAACGTGTCAAAAGAAGACAAGAAATATCGTGCCTCAAGCGAAGACAAAGAATATGGTAAATTTATTATTGCAGGCGAATTGGGTTATGGCTTTATAAAAGGCTCAAGTAATTTTATGTATGAAGGCACCATTGGAGCCAACTATACCCTTCCTTATAATTTATATGTAGGAGCACGAATTGGATATAATAGTGCCAATTATAATGGACTCATAAAAATTGAAGGAGAAAGCATTAATGCAAAACAAAATTGTCATTTCCTTCAAATTCCTATTGAATTCGGTTATTCACTGAAAAATGAAAGCGAGTCATTAGGATTAATTCCTTTTGTGGGTTTCAATACAAATATCGGATTGTCGGGAAAATACAAGCAGAAAACACTTGGAACTGGCGGAGAAGAATCATCTAAAAAGCTTAAAATAGGAGGAAAGGTAGGCATTGGTGCAAGAGTAGGTATACGTGTTCACCTTATGGGCTTCGACATAACAGGTTCTTACCAAATACCATTGAATGATAAACAAAAAGGATGGTTCGGAAAAGATGCTTTTCCTGAAATATCTTTAGCTTGGGGATTCTAATATGAAAAAAATATATGCAATTATATCTTTATTGGGAATAAGCCTTGGCCTATATGCCCAAGATGCCATCATCTATCGAGATGGCCGTGTAAAGGAGGTGAAAATTATTCAGACCAACAACGACAAGACGTTGTTTAAAGAGGCTGGCAACAAACATGCTGCAGAAGAATATGTTGACAACAAGCAAGTGTTTATGCTAAAGTTTAAAACGCGCGGCAATGTAGTATTTAACGCCAATGGCGAGCGAATTCTTACCACCTCTGAACGCATACAAATACCGAAAGACGCCATTGTGGTTTATTATAAAGATGGCCGAGAGGTGCCAGCCTATAACCTAACGATGGATGCTAACGTAGTGTCGTTTAAGCCGAACAAGAAAGCTAAGAATAGACCGATATATTCGGCAAAGTCGGAGGTGTTTATGATACGCTATCCTGATGGTACACGCGACATCTTGACCAACCTTGCCGTTGAAGAACAGCACCAGCGTGAACGCGAGGCTGAAGAGGTAAGGCTGAAAGCGCAGCGAGAAGCCGTAGTGGCCGACTCGATAAAGCAGGCAACAGTAGAAGCCGCAGCCTCGGCAACCAACCCGAAGAAAGCCACCATCATAACAAAGAAAGGCATGCGCATGAAGGTTTGGGTGTGCAGCGAAACAGACAGCATGGTGTCGTATAAGAAAACAAATTCAAGCAAGGCCGCCATCTTCAATATGAGCAAGGCCAAGATAAAGAGCATTGTTTATTAAAAAGAGCGGCATATATATGAAACGTTTTTCTCGTATAATAGCAATGTTTGCAATGGTCTTCGCTTCCTTTTCATACAGCTGTTATGGGCAAGACATTGTAAACCTAAGCCATATTGTGCAACGTGGTGAGACGCTTGAAACGCTGGCCGACAGGTATCGACTAACGACAGAAATGCTGAAAACCGTAAATCTTGATATGGACACCTTCTATACAGGTTTAGAGATAGTGGTGCCTGTTGACAAGAAATATTTGTGCCTACGCTCGGAGGAAGATGGCGAAATGATTCTGGAAGACATGGCCGGATATTTTTCTGAGTATCAAGAAGCATCGCGCATATTCGACTTGGGCAACTACAAGAAGGCCAATGACTTGTTTGAAACTACCATACGCAATCATGGCAAATATCTGCCTTGTGAGGAGGCCTATTTTGGCAAAGCCATGTGCGCCTTTCATCGTAAGAAATGGAGTACGGCCGTTGAAAGCTTTAAACAGGTTATCAGCATAGACGATTGTCCTAAAGAGCTAAAAGAGCAAAGCCGTAAACTAATGGCCGAGGCGGAAGAGCAACGTGATGCACGAGCAGAGCGCACGGCTGGCATTTTTAGCAGTATGTGTCAAGCCATAGCCGAAGCTGGCACTGCCTACATGGCAGCCAGCCAGGCTAACAATGGTATGGCTGGATACAACTATGCGTCTATGCCACAAGGCACCAGTTTAGGAAGTATGAACAATGCAGAGTTTACAAACTATGTAAATACAAGCCTGGGGCAGCTTGCCAACTACTCGATGATGCAAGTTGCAATGCAATGGAAGCAAGAAGAAATACAAATGAAAACTGGCTTCGCCGCATCTTATCGCCAATTGCACGGCAAAGACCCATCAGAAGAAGAAGTGCAAGCCGCATACAACAGCTATATGCAAAGTAAAGGCAATGCATACCAAGCCATGCAGCAAGCAAGCAGTGGGTTGTATGACAGAGAGTTGGGGGTGAGCAGCAGTAGTAGCGGCAGTACTAACAAGAAGGGCCCATCGGGATATGCATGTTCGGTGTGCCGAGATACACATGTTTGTCAAACTTGCAATGGTTCTGGTTGGCAACACTCCGACATGGGAGAAATACATGATTATGGAGGAGGTATAGGTCGTATTAAATGTGGAAACTGCAAAGGAAATGGCAGATGTTGTTTTTGTAAATAATACTCAATTTAATGATTGCTATAAAAAACAAGTAAAAAAAAAATAACAAACAAATTTCTTCAATGAAAAAGTACAAAAGAATTTCAATTATATTTACAGCTTTAGCTTTCACAATGATGAGCCAAGTATTCATTGCTTGTAGTAACGAAGACAATGAAGATAACGTAGAACAAACAGAAGGTCACTCTAAGAATGAAAGCAAAATAATAAGTAGATGTTGAAAATTAGTTTATATCCGAAGAATTGCGTATATTTGTGTCAACATTTAAAGAGATACCACTA
>ERZ827498.2937-NODE-2937-length-15304-cov-4.634271_pt1 | contig 15304 bp, 5 predicted proteins | sample MGYA00519865_ERZ827498 | MGnify/ENA primary metagenome ERZ827498 (study PRJEB31778, sample SAMEA3449328) | human gut metagenome | biome: human gut; feature: human-associated habitat; material: faeces | place: United Kingdom | collected 2010/2012 ...
TTCGTCGCATTCTCTGTCGTCGGCACGCTCGTCGGATTCGGCGGATTCGTCGCATTCTCTGTCGTCGGCACGCTCGTCGGATTCGGCGGATTCGTCGCATCCCCTGCCGTCGGCACGCTCGTCGGTTTCGGCGGGTTCGTCGCAGGATTCGCCGTCGGCGCGCTCGTCGGTTTCGGCGGATTCGTCGCAGGATTCGCCGTTGCGGGCGCATCCGTCACAGGGGTGTTCGTGGCGGTTACGTCATCACGCGGAAAGTCAGTCGGCAGTGCGTCAGTTACAGCGGGCGTGGATGCTGCCGGGTTATCCGCCGCAGTGGCATCCGCCGTCGGCGCGTCGGTTATCGGCGCATCCGTCGCGGGTGTGTCCGTCGGCATCATCGTCGCGGTGACTACGGGCGGTGCGGCGGTCTGCTGCGATTCCATCTGCCGCTGAATGCGAATCTGCTCCAGCGCCATCAGCGCATCATCCGACTCCTGCTGCGCGCGGCTGGCATCCCACTGGTTGTAGCCCACCAGCGCCAGTGCCGCCAAAATCAGCACCAGCCCCAGCGTCATCAGCAAATTGCCCTTACGGTTCTTCATGCTCTTGGCTCCATTTCCGGTGCAGAATCCAGCCAATGACGAACAGAATCATGCCCGCACCCGCCAGAATCGGCACCGGCCACCACAGCTGCCCCGTTTCGGGAATCGGGGCGGTCGGGGTCGGCGTAACCGTGCGGCGGTTGGTAATCACATACACGCCGTTTTCGATGGAATATTCCGGCTCATAGTACACATCAGCCCCCAGAACCTCATTGAGGGTGTACACATGGTCAGCCGGCAAATCCTTGAAGATATGATGCCAGTTGTTTTCGCTGTTCAGAATCACCGTGTCGATATGCTGACCGTCCTGCATCAGATGAATTTCAATCTGCACAGGGCGATATGTGCCGCGGTTGTCGTCGTCCCACACCTTGACGCACTCAAGGTCAATCAGCGCGGGCGAGCGTTCCAGCTTGATGGTGGAGAGGACGTCATACTGCCACTCGTCGTCCACATTGCGCGTCGGCACAGAGGTCAGGAAGGACTGGAAGCTGTACGCCCAGCCGCCGATGATAACCGGCGTGCCAGAAACAAGGTACAGACCGGGGTTCAGACCCGTAAATGTTACTCTGCCATTTTCGTCCGTCGTGCCGGTGAAATCAGGCGTTTCGGACGCGGTGAGGGCTTTCATCGCTTCGGACGCAGCTGCCCAGTCCGCCGCGTTCTTCAGCGCGTTAATGTCGATATTCAGGGTGCTGTACGGGCTGCGCAGGGCGAACCGAGCGTCCGCATCCATGTCCGCCACCTGATACAGCTGGAAGGTCACGCCGGGCAGGTGCGCATCATCCTCGTTGTCATCCGCCTGAATGGCGAACGTCAAGGGGTGCGTCAAATCCACCCGTTCAAAGGCAAGCGCGCAGGGCGCAAGAAGAAGGCAGCACAATGCTGTCAGCAGGACAAGCGCCAGCAGGCGCGAGGGTTTGCGGCTCATCACGACCGCTCAGCTCCTTTCCGCTTCTTGTGTTTCGGGCTGGTCGTTACCAGCATGAGAATGAGGAGAATCAGCAGCATCGGCGCGGCGACAATCGGCGCGACGATGTAGGGGTCAATCACGAGTGCGTCCGCGGAGATGCGCACGGATAGCTGCGCAAGCGACGTTTCGACCCGGTGTCCGCGGACAAGCAGCCGGTGCGAGTTAATGCCGTAGGGCGTGCAGGTGACGAGCGTGCACAAATCCATGCCGTCATAGATTTGCAGTGCGCTGACGTCATGCGGCTCAACAATGAGAATCTGGTCGATTTCATAAGTCAGCACCTTGTCCAGCACGCGGAGGGTGAAGGTATCGCCGTAGGTGAGCTGGTCAAGGTTGGTAAAGAGCTTGGCGGAGGGCAGCCCTCGATGCGCCGAGAAGGCGGAATGCGTCCCCGGTTCGCCGGTCGGCAGGCTTGTACCCTCGATGTGACCGACGGCGACCTGAAGCACGTTGGCGTTCGTCGAGTGATACAGCGGCAGCGTCACGGCAATCTGCGGGATTTCAATCACCCCGATGATGCCCGAACCGCCGACATTCATCACCGCGTCGTACTCCTCGCGCTCCTCGTCGGTCATGATCAAGCGATCAACGGTGGACTGTGCGCGGAGTTTTTCGTTATAAGCGTTTGCCGCCGCCCAATCCGCCTCGTAATCCTTCTTGGACTCCTGCTCCACCGCCGTGTTGTAGGTGGCTACGGCACGCGACTGGTGGAAGGAATTGTAGAAATCCGACACGGACGGGTACAGAAGGAGCGCCAGACCCACAAACAGCACCACAAACAGCAAAATGGTTGTCATATTGCGCTTCATGAGCCGCCTCCTTTCTGCAAACATGCTTCATTTTCCCATTTGGGAATGCCGGGCGGCGGCATTGCGCGCACCGCCCGGCAGGGGTTTCATCAGAACATGGGGATGTTCAACGAATTGCGGGAGAGAAATTAGATTTCGTCCGCTTCGGCCTTGCGGCGAACGATGAGGATGAGCGCCGCGCCCACGAACATCATGCCGCCCAGCACGTAGAAGATGGTCGTGCCGATGCCGCCGGTCTCAGGCAGGGTCGCACCGGACTTGTTGACGAGCTTGTTGTTCATCGTAGAAGCCGCCGTGAGTTCCATAGCTGCACTTGCACCGCCAGCAGCTTCCTTGTGGTCTGCCGAAATCGTGATGGTGACAGGATCCAGCGGATTATAGGTAGCAGGAACCGTGGTTTCCTTCAGCGTGTACGTGCCGTGATCCAGACCGATGATGTTGAACGTACCATTGTCTTCCGTAATCATTTCATTGTTTGCGACATCCGTATAGGTATCATTCGGCTTCGTGGTGCCTGCGACAACGTAATTGCCAGCAGCATCCTTCCACAGCGGAACAACACGATCATTTTGGTCATAAAGCGTGAAGCCAGCGCCAGCCAGTTCTTTGCCTGCTTCAGCCGTGTTCGCATACTTCGTGTTGTTCACAACATAGGTGAAGAGCCACACATGGTCTTCCGGCGTTTTACCCATGCCATCAGCATTGGGGTTGTTGGAGTATTCCAAATCGACGCTGTTCTTGTTGTCCGTGCTGGTTGCGCTCGCGTTGAAGACCTGCGCTTCTTCGTTCAGATACGCCGTGTAAACAACCTCAACCGTAATCTTGTCCGTAACAAGGATGCTGGTGTTTTCTTTCATCACCTTTTTCAGGTCTTCGATTGTGAGCGTCCAAGACGGCTTATCCTGATTTTCACCAACCTTGCCTGCGCCCTTCTGACCAGGCGTTGCAGTGCAAACATAATCGGTAGCTTTCAGTGCGATGCCGTTCACCTTCACAGAATCAATCTGAACGAAGGTAATACCCTTGGACATGGTGTCGTTGAAGACCAGCTTGTACGTCGGATAGTCATTATAATCCGCATTGACCGGAATGGTTGCGACCAGACGGAACTTGAAGTTCTCAAACAGCGCATGGTCGGCACTCTCGCCCCAGCCTTCCGGATTCACTTCTCCGCCGTTCTTTTCGGCATCGCCAACTTCGTCCTGCACCTGCTTGTCCACAGAGGGCTTTTCAGACTTTGCAGTCGCAACGATGTCCTTATCCAGCACCTTTACAATCAGCAGCGTGGCAGCGCCGTCCTTGCCTTCCAGCTTTGCCTGATTGTCCCGCACAAGGTAATAGCCGGGGGTCAGCTTCTTGCTCGTGCCGGGGGCTGCTTTGGTGGAAGCGAACGTATCAACCGGAGTGGAGTCAGCGTTCCAGTACTTCGTGATTTCAGCCAGCTTTTCCTGATTCGTGCCCGAAACAGCTTTCAGAGCATCCAGAACAGCGTCCGGAACAGGGTCGCCAGTCCTGACCGCATCAGTATCGTTCTTGGCATTTGTGCCCCACTTGACGCTCGTCAGCACTTTTTCACCTGCATTTGTCTCAACATCAGCAGTGAAAATCTGGTACACTTGGTATTCGTGATCCACATCGTCCTTCGGGTTTACCGTAATCGTAAAGCCTTCCGCGCCCGTAGACGGATTTTCCACTTCCGTTGCGCCCGCGACAGTGACCATGCTCAGTACGAGCATCATGGCCAGCAGAATTGCCCAAAACTTTTTCATGGTTTTTCTCCTCTTCGTTGTCGTTTTTCATTCATTGGAAAACGTTTTTCAGGGATTACCGGGGTTTCCTACGTCGGGAGGTCTCCTGACGTATCGCATCTTTGCGTGTTTTCATTCCTCCTCCCGTCGTTTTTTTCCCCATGTTTATACAAGGGCTTTCGCCCGCGTATACGGATTGAGAATCCCCCGGAAGGGGGGCTGCCGACTGCTCAGCAGCCTTCCCTCCGGCGTTTGATTTCCTGCCCCAGCAGCAATGCCGCCGCTGCCATCAGCAGCAGACCGCCCGCCGTGTACGGCAGTGTGCCGATGCCGCCCGTCTCGGGCAGCGTGTAGGTAATGGGTGTGTTCGTAATCTGGAAGACGCGATTTTCGCTGTTCGCGGGAATCGGCAGGGTGTTCGTGGCGTTCGGGTCGTCCGTCACCAGCTGCCAGCCGCTGCCCACCGGGGTCTGCTCTTTGGCGTAGTAGCGGTAGATGTTGCCACCCGCGTCATACGCCGGGAGATTGTACCACTTGTAGCCCCACCAGATGTTCTTGCTGCCTTCCGGCGCGGTGTATTCAACCACTTCGCCAAACTGCCAGCCATCCAGATTCTTCGCGACGACCTTCCCCGCTTCCGCGTCCCAGCCAAGGGTAACGGTCGCGATGATCTTGTCGCCGTCCGCCGCCGCTTCCGCGGTGGTCTGCTTGAGCGTCAGCGTGATGTCCGGGAGGTTCGCGGGATTCAGCGTGAACTGATTGTCCAGCGACGTCCAGACCTTGCGGGCGCTGACGTCGGTCAGGGTGTTGGTGACGGTGAGTGTCTTGACGTTCAGGTTGATTTCCGGCCGTTCGCCGTTCGTCGGGTCAGAAGCCGAATGGACTTCGTTGCCTTCCGCGTCCACTTCCTTGACGTAGTAGTACCATTCGCCGCTTGCGCCCGTATCCTTGTCGAACCAGTAGCGCGGCAGGCGGGTCAGCGTCAGCGTTGCGGCGTCGGTCGGCGTATTCGTGCCGACCGTCAGCTTCACGGTGCCGTCCGGCAAGAGCGTCGCGTCCATGTTCGCTTCCAGCGTACCCAGCAAGGGCGTGGTGTAGCGTTCCTGGGATAGGGTAAGACCAGCGCCGTCACGCTTTTCGCGCCAGATTTGCAGGTACACGACGGTATTGCGGACATTCAGCGGCAGTTCACTTTCGCTTCCTACGGGGAAATACGCCTGCTTGAACTGTTTGGTGATTTTCAGCTTCGTCGGCGTGTTGGTAATCGTGGCGACGCTGTTGAGGCGAATTTCCGTCTGACCGTCCGGCAGGTTGTTCAGGTAACCCATGCTTTCCACCTCGCGGATGACGAAGGTATCGTCCGCGGTGGAGGTAAAAAAGTCTGAAATGGTGACGCGCCAGGAGGCTGCGCCATCCGCCGTCTTCGGGACGACGCCGGACACATGCAGGTAATTCTTGCCGTTGATTGTCACCTTTTCCGCCGTGAGCGTAGCCGGTTCGCAGGTAAACGTGCATGTGTTGTACAAGTCTGGATCGAACAAGTCAAAGAGTTTGCTCTTGCCGGCGCTCTTCCACTGAATTTCCAAGTAGATGTCGCGCTGTTCGCCTTCCTCACCGTATGTGTTCGCATCCGTCCACTGCTTTTCAATGGTGATGCTTCGCGGAATGTTGGTCAGGGTCACGTTGCTGACATTGTCCTTGAACTCAAGGTAGTAGCTGCGGTAGAACCTTTGGCTATTCTGGTATTCGTCAACCAGTACGTCTCCGGAGAACTCGTAACCGTAATTATTTCCCCGTTCGGCTGACACGTCAGGATCTCCGCCGATGGCTTCCGAGACCTTGTAGCGGTACTGAACCAGCTTACCATCCTTATAGCCGTACAAGGGCAGATTGTCAATGGCAGCCTTCCAGCCGTTCTCTTCCGTCAGGTAGACGAAGTACATGACGTTCGACAGATACCAGATTCCGTATGGGTTATCGTCGAGGTAATACTGATCCACCTGAACCTTCACTTTTTTGATCTGATGCGGGTTTTGTTGGTTGCCATTGGCAACCTCCGGCGCCCACTTCTTCTCAATCTCGAGCTTCCCCTTCGGCAGGTTCTGAATCGTTGCGCTTGCGTCCGCGATGGTTTGCATGAACCCCAACGGTGATGTCGAAGAGAATCTGAACGCATCCTTTGCCTTGATTGGCTCGCCAGCCGAATTGAGTTCAAGGACGTCGCCCACTTCTTTCGGCCAGTTCTCCGAGAAGCTGTAAACAGGCATCGTACCGTTCACAGGGGCTTCCGTCAGCTCATAGGTGTAAACATACGCCGTGTGAATAGAGCCGTCCGGATTATACTCAACATAGTACGCTTCCAGCGGTTGCGTTGTCGTCCAGTTTCCATTCGCATCCGGCATTATTTCAACGGTATCCGAATTGGGGTCGTAAGTTATCCACCCTGCCTCTTTTGTCCATGAATGCGTTGTCTCAGTCAAGTTGAGCGTAACCTTTTCCGGCTTCTCGTTGACATTGACCCATTCTTTCGTCAAATTGAGGTTGAGATTTCCCACTTCATACCCAGGCAGGTTCCTCGCGTGGATGTTCGCCGTTCCGCCGTCCGCAGGCTGGTTCACCGCACCGGTTGTTTTCTTGACAAGCGTAGCGTCGCCTGTGTAGCTCACCTGATACAGATACGGGTTTAGCGCACCATTAATCGTTTCGTACCCCTCTACGATGTAATAGTAGTACGGCTTCTTCTGCGCTTCGCCGTTCTCATTCACCGTAAAGTAGTACTTCGGCAGGTTGTTGAACTCCCAAACCGGTTCTTCGCCGCCCTCCGTCCAGTTTTTCGTGACGTAGGTGTACTGCTGATCAGCCGTCTTGATGGGCTTGCCATTTCTGTCAAAGGTGAGCTGCTTCTTCGCCTGAATCAAGCAGAACGTCAGCTCATCCCTGTCGCGGAAGCGCGCCCAAGTCTTGTCCACCTTGACGTTGAACCGCTCGACGTAGTAGTTCTTTTCGGTCACTTCCGGGAGCGTGTCCGTCAGCGGCTGACGATAAATCTCCTTGATATCGGTCAGTGCCGCGTCTGTGAAGTAGTCGCTCGGCTGCTTCGGGAAGTCCGCAGGCAGATACTGCGTGCCGAAGTAGCCGTCAATCGTCGCTTCCGACACCTCGTAGGTGTACGCCCACGCGGATTTCACCGTGCCGTCGGCGTTGTATTGCGCATAAACCGACTGCGTTTCGTTCCAGTCTGCCCAAAGCGCCGTATACGTTGCTGTGGTGTCCAGCTCGATCGTCTTTGCGGTGGGCGTTTCCGCTGTCCAGCCCGTATCCGGGGCATAGACATGGCGGGTGCGCGTCACGGTAATCTTCGCCTTCGTGCCTTCCGGCGTGGGCTTGTCCGCGGGATTGCCGGAAGCGTCCAGCCACTGCTTCGCCACGTTGAAGCGGTACAGACCTTCCTTCTCGCTCGTCAGCTTGTTGTTCGTCACGGTGACGGTGGTGCTGGTGTTCGCATCGCCCTCCGTCGTCACGAAACCGTCCGCCGGGCTATAGCTGACGCTGAACGGGAGGGTGGCTTCGTTTTGGTACTTGACCTCCTCCACCTTGTAGCGGTAGCTTTGCCTGATGGGCTGATTCTGCTCGTCGAAGCCCGTCACAGCGTACTTCGGGAAAGTGCCGAACACGACCTTGCTTGTGTTCAGGCTGCTGATGCTCATGACCCTCGTGACCGCTTGGAAGCTGTCATCCGCGACCCACGCGCCGTTCTCCTGCTTTTCGCGGGTCAGGCGGAAGGTCAGCGTATCCTGCATGTTTTCAGGCTTCGCGCCTTCGCCCCAGCGCTTCTCGGCTTCGATGGTCAGCTTCGCGATCTCGTAGTTCCGCAGCGTCGCCGTGCCGCGTGCGTTCTCCGCGTCCGCCTTCGGATTGGCGGGATTCCCGTCCGTGAAGTACTCGCTCGGGTGCTGCGGGAGACCGCTGTATGCCAGCTGGCAGTAGAAGCCGCTCGGCACGTTCAGTTCCCGGAGGCTGTAGGTGTAGGCGCGGGCGTTTTGGACAACGCCGTTTTCCATGGCGACCGTGTAGGTTTCCAGCCCCTCGAACTTGGTGCTCCATTTGTTCGCTTCTGCCAGCGTAACCGTGTCGCGGCGTTCCGTGCTGCCCTTCGTCCACGCGCCGTTGACGTAATCCCAGCGCGTCTTGTAGAGCGCGACCTGTACGCCGCCGAATTCCTCGGTAATCGTGTGCTTTGTGCCATCCGGCGCGTACCATTCCTTGGACAAGTCGATGCTGATTTCGCCGTACTTGTCCTCCGGGCGGTAGACGTTGGTCAGCGTCGCCGTGACCGTGCCGGTGGTTTTGCTGGCGTTCGGGTCGATGGTGTAGGTGATGCCGGATGTGGTGTAGCTCGGCACTTTGCCCTCGACGATGTAGTAAATGTAGTAGAGCTTGTTGCCGTTCGCGTCCGCGCCGGTGGATTCCAGCTGCGACCACTGGGTGTGCCAGCCGTTCGCTGCCGTCAGCGTAGCCTCGCGACCGCCGTAAGCGTCGTCCGGGTGCTGGCGAATGTACGACCACTGCGACGGAGTGAAAATGCCCGTATCTCCATGGTTAATGGTTAATTGATATTCAGCTTCGCCACCTTGAGGCTGTGAATCGGTCCAACCTTGAGCATCGTTGCCCGTTTGGTACTTGACCGTAAATTCATACGTACCGCTTTCGCCTACCGTAAACTTATGGTGGAAAAGTCCATCTGCGGATCTTGACCACGCATTACCGTTCAGGGTGAAGCGATCCCATGAACCACCACCAACCCAACCCGGTGTTTGCATAACCAAATCAACTTCAAGACCTACCGGAAGCGTCTTTGTCGTTTGTAGCTGCGTTCCTTGAAGCGTTATCCGAACAGTTTTGTTAGCAGATGCCGACTCTTGAGCCAGCACTGCATCGTACTGTTCCTGCGTCAGCGCATAGCGGCGAAGCATCACGAGGACGCTGGCAGGGCGCGCATTCTCATGGGCGTCGTCGCCAGCCCAGTTCTTCTGCACCTCCATGTCGTGGCGGTCCTTGCTGTTCTTCACCTGAATGCTGATGCTCGCAGAGCCGTTGACGGTGTGCGGTCCATCCACCACGCCTTTGATGCCGGAAGCAGTCATGAGCTCCTGCAGCCGACTCTTTGAAATCGTGCCGAAGTTGCCATTGTTGAGACCATCCGGGTATCTCGCCGGATGTGCTTCGGTATCGTCCGCTCTCGGAACGATGTGGAAGACGACCAGCGGGCGATCCTCCAGCACGAGGTGGTACGGCTCGACTGCCTTCGTTTCCGCCAGCATGTACGCGACGTTCGGGTCGAGCGGACGCTCGTTCAGCTTCTCCGAATTGTATTGGTAAGTAATCATACCGCTTTGATCCGTGTAGACCTTACCATTTTCGCCGCCAACCGCCTCGAACTTGTTGGTTGACGTGTTCCATGCGTAGAGGGTGAACTCCGTCCCCGGCAGCAGCAGCGAGGTGTTCGCGCTGTCCACCTTGCGGATGACCAGATTGTTGTGGATGTAGCCGCCGCCCTGACTGAAGTAGTCGTTATTGCTGTTGTTCAGTTCGGTACTTGAGCCGTCTTTTCCTTCCAGGTTTGCGTGGTTTCTCAACGCCGGACTGATGCCCTTGTGGTTCACGTCGTTGAAGTTGTACTCGTTCGTCACCTCAGGCGGCAGCAGAATGTTCTCCTGCGCCGTGTATTCCAGAATCAGCGCCTTGCCGTCCGGAACGGTGACGGTTATGTTCAGGTAACGTTGAGTGGGAACCGTTCCTTTTACCTTCTCATTGTAATTGTAGTTGGAATTACTGAAGATGTTTTCCGTTTCCGTGAATTCCATCTTCCAGAGATACTTCTCTATCTCTGCGCCGCGCAGCAGATGCCCCTTGCCGCTTTCATCAACGTCCAGAATCGGATTGCCGTTTTCATCCTTCAACGCCTCATAGAGCCTGAAGGAACCTTCATCCAACGTCACATTGCGCAGATAAGGATACACGCCAGCCAATCCAAGAACGTCATAGGTCAGCGTATCCGTCAGCCTGAGCGTGCTGGATGCCGGATTCAGCTTCGCGCCTGCCTGGTTGATGTCGATGGTGTAGGTGATTCGCGCCTGCTGGTCGCCGCCCTTGACGCTGTAGCCCTTCTGGACGTTCACCGCCTCGACCGTCTCTTCCTCGTAGGTCAGCTCGGTCTTCTGCTCCTTGTGATAGAGCGCCGCGTCGTATCTCACGTCCAGCTGGTTGTTCAGCACGCCCAGCGCCAGCTTGCCGTTCACCGCGTTTTTCAGGAAGTCGTCGGCAATCTTGCAGTGAACCTTAACGGTCATATCCGCCTTGCCGTTGAGGATCGTTTCCGAACCGCCGGTATTCTCATTCGGCTTCATGGAGATGTTGATTCTCTGCTGCCGGTTCTCGCCTTCGCCCACCGTCGTCAAATCAGCCTTGATGGAAATGCGCTGCTCGCCCCACTCGTTGCTGACCTCATAGCCATCCGGAATCGTACCGGCATTGTCCAGCTTCTTATTGACAACGGTCATCTTCGTGCTGTCCGTTTCGCTAAGAATCAGCCTCGAGCCGCCGTATTCGATGTACTCCACCACAATGTGCGGCGGGAGCGTTTCGGTCAGGGTGATTTCGTCGTGCGCCACGCCATCATTGCGCAGGAGGATCGTCCAGTACAGCTCGTTCTCATGGATGATCTGTCCGTTCAAATCACCAGCATTATGGTTGCCGAACTTCTTCTCCACCAGGTCGTTCGGGGCGGCCTTGTACCACGCGTCTCCGTTTTTGCCCGCGTTAACAGCCGTGTTCTTGAAGTCAACCCCGCTCGTGCGGGACTTTTCCAAATAGATGGTCGTCTGATACGGGAGCGTAACGCTTGTCGTCGCGTTCACATCCGTATTGGCGTCGTTCAGCACAACGCCTTCGCCCGTCGTTTCAAACCGGAAACCATAGTAGTAGCCTTCCGTCAGCGTCGTTTCCGCAGACACCACCATCGTGCCTTCATTTTTGCCCTGACTGTCGCAGGTCAGCAGCGTAATGGTGTACGGCACATTCTGCGCATCATGCTTTTTCACAACATCAAGGTCTTTGATGGCGTTGAGCAATGTCTGCGCCTGAGCCGCCGTCATGTAGTGCTGCATGATTTCTATTCCGTTTTTCCATTCCACCTTCTTGTCAAGCGTATCGCCGAAGTTCAGCTTATACTGAACATCCTTCGTCGCCGGGAAGGTGTACGTCGCGTTCCACGCTACCGGATACAGACCATCGGTGTATTTGCCGTTCTTCGTCGGATCCGCCGGCATACTCGCGTCAACCGACTTCACCACATTGTAACGCTCGTCCTGCCCTACATACGCGGTGCTTGTCTTTTGTTCGCCGTCGAATTCCGCCGTGTTTGTAATCTGTTGATCCTGCGCGGTTGCTTCCACCGGCGTTTTGTATTGGATTACGATCTTAGCGGTGGTGTCCTTGAATTTCAGCTGCGGTTTGCCATCCGCGCCGGTTTCCACGGTGAAGTAATCCGTGTAGTTTTCAGCGGTGATAGGTGTGTTATTCGCCGTGATTTGCGACACATAGCCCTTGCCGTCCGTCTTCGAAAACAGCAGACTGCCGTTTTCGTCCACAAGCTGGTCGAACATCGTGTCCGTCAGCGTCTTGTCCTTGATGTTGAAACGGTTTTCGTTGACGGTGAGCGTCCACTGAATGCAGCCCTCATTGCTGTTGTACCAGTTGCTCTTTTGCAGCTTTTTAATCTGAACGTCAGTAGGGTTGCTGTTAGAGGAATCCTGGGAATGATCCCACTTTCCGCCACTCTGCGCAGTGAAAGTATTTGTCAGCTGATCGTATTCACCGGTCATTCCGTCTTTGTCGAACGTGTATTCATACTTAATTTCGTATGTTTCATTTGCCGAAAGCGGCGGCAGCACATAGTCCGTCGTCATGGTATAGACCTTGCCGCTTTCGTCCGTCGTGTTCGCATAAACGTAGTGAATGTGCGTTCCCGTCGTACCGCAGGCGCATGTACCGTCCGTCTTGATTTCTGTCAAAGCAGAGTCAACAGCGGGCACCTTACTCCAGTTAGAGTGTACTTTAACCTCCGTGACGGTCATGTTTGTCAGGGCCATTTGCTTATTCACAGCCGTCATGACGTCTTTAGCAGTCGCGTTCTTGCCGTTCGTGCCCTTTGTGGATTCAATTTTGACGGTATACTCAATCGTTCCTTTTTCCCAGTTGACATTAGCCCCGCTTTTCCAAGTTCTCAAATCGCTGAGGAGGGAGTTGTTGCCCCTGTCGATGTCCTCCCACTTCACGGTAGTCGATGCGCCACCGAACTTGATGGTCAGGTCGTCGTTGCCCAGATTCTCAACATCGTCCTTGCGGATTTCGGCGCTCATCTTCATGGTGCCGGTGCGGTCGTCATGGCTGGGGTTGTTCCGGACAAAGTCCATATACTCGTCGGTGAACCACATTTCAACTTGTTTCGTTGTGGGATTATACTGGAACTTAAACGCCGGCTTTTCATTGCTGAATTTGGCGTCCGTGCCCGACCAGACAGAAGTGCTGTCCGTTTTGATATGCGTATTCTCTGCCGGAATAATAATCTTGTTGCCTTCGCCATGGCGAAGAATAGCTTCATCCGAAATCTTGAAGTCCGCCGCGAAGCTATAGTTGTACGCATTGGCATTTTCCGGAAGTATGATGTTCGATACCGTAATATTGGTAATCTGCATGCCGCTCTCGCTGACGGCAGGCGGTTCGTTCGCCATCATCAGGAAGCCCGGGTCGAGTCCAAGCGACGGCATCATCATGTCGTCCGGCTTCGCGGCATCAGCGTCCATCGACGGAATCACCGTAAGCGCAGGTGTCGGGGACGGCTCGTCCATCGGGGCAGCCGTTTCGGCGGCGTTTTCCGTCGGCGCGGGCGTTACAGTCGGCGCAAGCGTCGGTTCTTCCGTAGGCGCGGGCGTTGCCGTGGGCGCTTCCGTGGGCGTTGACGTTGCTTCGGGGGCTGCCGTCGGCTCAGCTGTCGCTTCGGGGGCTGCCGTCGGCTCATCCGTCACTTCGGGAGCAGCCGTCGGCTCAGCTGTCGCTTCGGGAGCTGCCGTTGGCTCGGCCGTCACTTCGGGAGTTGCCGTCGGCTCATCCGTCACTTCGGGCGCTGCCGTTGGCTCAGCCGTCACTTCGGGGGCTGCAGTCGGCTCAGCCGTCACTTCGGGGGCTGCCGTCGCATCGGGGTTCGGGGTCGGGTCATAGTAGCAATCCGCCGTGTGCGTGTGCTCTTCTTTGCCGCAGATATAGTGGCGTTCGTAGCAGTCCGCCGTGTGATGATGGCCAGAATCCTCCGCCGTCACCGTCACAACGCATTCATTTGTATGCTGATGCCGCAGCACCTGAATGTAGCCGCAAGTGTAGTAGCCGGTTTTCGCATCGACGCAGGACGCGGAATGCGTGTGCACCTTCGCCGGGTCGGGGTAGAGCTTGCACTTCAAGTCGCCGCGCACCATCTCGTAGCAGGAATCATCATGCATGTGTGCGCCTTCGCCCTCAAACAGACCGCAAGTCGGTTCTTCCGTCGTCGGATAGCAGGCATCCGTGTGGTGATGTGCGCCCTCGCCTTCCGTCAGGCCGCAGGTGTACGTCCGGGTCACTTCGTAGCAGCTGTCATCATGGACATGCGGCATGTCGGAGTTCGTCGCAACGTCCTTGGTGCAAATCAGCGTGCGCGTTTCCGTCACGCAATCCGCCGTGTGCTGATGGCCTTCGCTCTCAAACAGACCGCAAGTCGGTTCTTTCGCCCGATAGCACGCATCCGTGTGGATGTGCCCCTCGCTTTCCGGCAGCGTGCAGGTCAGCTGTTTCTCCCAATTGTAGCAGGCATCCGTGTGCTTGTGCATCGGATGCTCCTCCAGCGTGCAGATAAGAACGCCGTTGCTGTCGTAGCACTTCTCGTCATGCTCGTGGATGTAGCCATCCCAGTAGCCGCAGCTGAGTTCACCCTGCGCATTGTAACAATCGGAGGAATGGTGGTGCGGCTCAAAGCTGCAGCGCATAATATCGGTAAAGACTGTCTCCGCCTCGCGCTCGGAAATCAGGCAGTTCAGCTCGTCCACATAGCAGTCCGCCGTGTGGGTATGCTCCTCCAGCCCGCAGTACGTCTCCGCCGCCATCGTCAGACCCGGCATCATCAGCACATAAGACGTGCAGATGGCGACAACGAGTGCCAGCGCCGTGACCGTCTTGAGCAGACGCATCCGGCGCTTCCGCTGCGCAACGTATCTTTCTGCTAATTCCATGAGTTTGCGGTTCATGTCAGCATCCTCCGATTCTGGAACCTGTGTTCCTCTTCTTGTTGTATTGCACTTACGTTATTGTAGGAATCCAAAGCGGTTCAGCGGCCAAATGCGAAGCGTTACGCGCCCCATAATCTGCTCTTCGGACACCGGACCGACCAGTGTGCTTCGGCTGTCGCGCGAGGTGGAGCGGTGATCACCCAGAACAAAATACCGCCCGTCCGGCACTTGGTACGGCAGCGTGATGGAGCAGTCGCTCATCGGCATCATGTACGAGATCCCCAGCGACCCAACCATCATCAAAGTGACGGTGGACGAGGAAACGGTGAACGGCGCGAAGCCGAAGCTGGAATACGGCGCGGTCCGCAAACGCTATAAGAACCTGACCTCCCTGAGCTGAGCGCTGCCTTTGCAGCCCGCTTGGGGTGGACGCCCTGCTGAGAGCTTCGGCTTTTAGCAGGGCTTTTTTTGAGATATGCTTGTTTTCATGCGGGATATGAGCTATAATATTAAAGTCTGGACGACTGCGGTGGGAACGCTCTCTGGCAGGACTTCCCGGTAAGCCGCTCTCCCGGACACTGTGGGAACAGGAAGTACGATAAAGGAGTGTGTTTTCAATGGCAAATTATCTTGCAATGAATCGTGATGAACTCACTGCCGAAAAGGCAGCGCTTGAAGCAAAGTACAAGGAATTTCAGGCCAAGGGCCTCAAGCTGAATATGGCCCGCGGCAAGCCCGGCCCTCACCAGATGGATCTGGCCATGGACCTGCTGAAGATGAACGATTACACCACCGATGCTGGCACGGATGCCCGCAACTATGGCGAGCTGGAAGGCCTGCAGGAGGCCCGCGTGCTGTTTGCGGATGTCTTTGGCGT
>ERZ827498.2939-NODE-2939-length-15289-cov-8.507746_pt1 | contig 15289 bp, 12 predicted proteins | sample MGYA00519865_ERZ827498 | MGnify/ENA primary metagenome ERZ827498 (study PRJEB31778, sample SAMEA3449328) | human gut metagenome | biome: human gut; feature: human-associated habitat; material: faeces | place: United Kingdom | collected 2010/2012 ...
CAAATACAGATGATTAAATTTCTCTCTCATAAGCACACCTCCACTTCTTTAGCTTTATTATAAGTTTCGGAAAAATAATATACACATCTATAACTGGGAAATTTTGATAAAAACTCATTCCTATCATAAATTTCTTCCATCTAAATACTGGATTGCGGTTGAAATTAAAGACAGGCAACGTTTATAAAAATATTCATAATGCCTTTTATCCTGAATATCCGTTTTTGTTGTTTCATGGTGTCGAATTCTAAAATTATTGCCAAATATGGTAAGCTCATGAAATTCCTTTTCAAATAATTCTAAAAACGGCTGTTGATTATTACCCATATCCATTATAATCTTATTAACCGATTTCTTCTTATCTACAGTCAATGAGCAGTAATATGTCTTTAGTCTCTCAAATGCATCCCAAAGTTTCTCCACTGCAATTTGCAAATTGTTTTCATCATAATATTTTGAAGCCTCTTGTAATAACTCTTTCAGTCCTACTTCTTGAACAGACACTAATGAATTTTTATTTATCTGGGTATCAAATGTATTCATTAGCTTCCCCTTGGAAAGCTGAAACGGTATCTCATTCAGTTTTAATATAGCATTAATCTGTGGTTCAAAGTCATCTGAGATACTATGTTTCGCAAAAAACTCTATTGCGTCCAACACGCAAAATGGAGAATTAGAAAGTATGAATGCTTGCAAATCAGTAGTTTCAACATATTCTTTTTTATCATTATAACACTTTGGCACATAAAATTGCCTTATTTCATTGAAAACATCCTCAGCTACTGTTGTATTATAATTCCATCCCGTTTCGTCAGTCGCTTGATATACGATATTATATCGCTCCAGAAACTGATAAATTTGATTTCTCGCTTTCCGCTTTATGGACAATACTATCTTTTTTGCTTTTATGTCCTTTGCATTTCGTTGAGAATATGGAATAAACAACGTATTATCTTCTTGCTGATATATTCTCCATCCATAAACATCACGATTGGATATTTTCTCAGCAGGGTAAATCTCATAACCGTCATTTTGTAATAGCTTGTTAATTGCCACTAAAAATTCTTTCCAGTATCCCTTATCATATCGAACAGCAGGGTGAAATACTTCACAAAGAAATTTTAAATATACTTCATCGCTACCATCTTGTAAATTGAATCTTTTGTCTTCAAAAACCCAGCAGTATGGATAATCATCATTATTCACTGTATGTTGCCAAATATCCTGTTCTGCATTTGCAAATCTTGAATCAAAACTTGGCATTCTCTCTAAATCATATAATCTTTTAAGAAAATCTATTTCTTCAAGGCGACCATAATAATTGTAAGTAACGGTTCGAGTTTGAAAAAATTCGTCTATCTCCAATCCATTCTGAAATAAATCTAAAATATCTCGCTTTGTTATTTCTGTAATACGGTTCACTCCATTTTCCTCCTTTCAAACATATTCAGCACTTATATATTGCTTCCCAAATATTTTAAAGAAAAAGCGTACCACTATTTTTAATGATACGCTCATCATTATTAAATCACTTTAAAATACTTCAATGCATCCTTTATCGCTTCCACTTTCTCCGCTGTCGGATGCTTCCTCGGCTGTTTCAATTCTTCTACCGCATTAGGAGCATCATACATTGGCAAGCCTAAATCTCTCTTTACCTCTGCGATATATGCGGTATGTACTTTGAAGCCGTATTTAGCTTCTATGTACTCCTTTATCATTTTGTAGGTCACTCGTTCTTTGGGCTTATATTCTTCGGCTCTTTTAGCGATATTATCAAGCGGAACTTTTCCCTCACCCTCGCCAAACTCAACTTTTACGTTGATATGTCCGTCTGGCTTTTTGTGGGAAAGCAGTACTACCGTCTCACAATGCACCGTCTCGCAGAATTGATCCACCGCCGTCATCTTCTCCACACGATATCCCGCCAGCTGCATCATCTCCAAATCACGTGCCAGGCTTGTCATCTTACAGGAAATATATACAATCTTATCCACCCCATAATTCAAGATCTTCGGGAGTGCCTTCGGGTGAATTCCGTCTCTCGGCGGATCCAGTACGATCACATCCGGCTTCTCTTCAATCTCATCAAGTACCTTAAACACATCTCCGGCAATAAATCTGCAGTTGGAAAGTCCGTTTCGGACAGCATTTTCTTTTGCTGCCTCGACTGCTTCTTCAATAATCTCGACACCGATCACTTTCTTCGCAACCGGAGCAAGCACCTGACCGATTGTTCCTGTTCCGCTGAACAGATCGAATACAACCTGATTATCAATATCTCCAATATATTCTCTTACTGTTTCATACAGCACTTCTGCACCTTTTGAGTTTGGCTGGAAGAAGGAAAATGGTGTAATCTTGAATTCCAATCCGAGAAGCTTCTCATAAAAGAAGTCCTGTCCATAAAGAATTCTTGTCTCATCACTCTTCACGACATCAGACAGGGAGTCATTCAATATATGAAGGATTCCAACAATCTTTCCTTCTAATTCTAATGCCAGAAGTTCTTCTACTAATGGAGTTAAGTCATATTCTTCCTGCGTTGTCGTTACAAGATTCACAAGAATCTCGCCTGTTGTATCGCCTCGTCTTAAAAGAAGATGGCGGAGATAACCGACATGCTGCATTTTCTTATAATAACTTACATTTCTTTCTTTGAAATAATTCAGCACACAAAGGAGAATCTTATCCATATCTTCATGGACAAGCTGACAGTCTCCTGCTGTCAGTACATCATAAGTACTTCCTTTTTTATGAAGACCGAGAGATAACGGACCGTCTTTGAATTCGTCTCCGAAAGAGAATTCCATCTTGTTACGGTAATGAAATTCCTTCGGGCTGTGCTTCACACCCTCAAAAAGATACTCGCCCTTTACTATCGGATCCATAATCCTGCGGATCTGCCCTTCTTTCATCTTCACCTGTTCTTCGTATGGCATCGTCTGATACATACAGCCACCACAGGCAGGAAAGATACTACAGACCGGCTCTCTTGTCTCTAATGGAGATTTCTCTAACACTTCAAGAAGTCTTCCTTCTGCATTTCCTCTTTTAAATTTATTTATCATAAAACGGATCTTCTGTCCCGGAATCCCATTTTTCACAGTAACATACTGTTCTTCCTCCGGAACAAATACAATCCCCTTGTTTGGGAAATCTACACGTTCAATAATACCCTCGTAGATCTGACCTTTTTTCATCCTAATCTCCTATCAATTCTAATCTATTTTAACAGAAAAACAGACAGGATGGTTTCTTCTCTCACCCTGTCTGCACTTTTGCAATTCACTCAAGAATTATACCTGATCATCCTCGCTGAAGTAATCATCAAAATCGTCATCAAAATCATCTTCAAAATCATCAAGATAATCCGGTGATACGAAACGATATACTGCATAAGCGATTGCAGCTACTGCTGCTACTGCTCCGATGATAGCCAGTGTCCAGATTACTGTATTCTTCTGCTTCTCAGCCTCATTCTTATGAAGAATCTCATTCAATCTTGTTTCTGCAATGATGTCTTCTATTCTCTTGTTCATATTAACACGTCCTTTCTTCACCTTTTGCGGTGACAGATAATCTGTGTTTATTATAACACCTGACGATTCATATTACTACTGATTTATCATTTTTTTATAACTTTCTCATACCTTGACAAGCTTGGCAAATTTTGCAAACATCTTGCGTGTTCCGACACTGTCAAATTCAATCGTAACCTCGTGGTCTCGTCCGCCTTCTTTGATATCCGTTACTGTTCCTTCCCCAAACTTCACATGACGTACCCGGTCTCCGACCTCATAACCAAGTGGACCATTCCCACCTGCTGCCAGCTGACTTCCCTTCTGCAGGGATGCCAGTGCCTGACTTCCTGTAAGCGACTTACCCGCCCCCTGATTCTTTGCAGGTGTCATTCCGCCAAGTGCTCCTGCGAATGCCTGTGCCCGAAATGCTTCTCTGGCACGTGCATATGTATTCTGCTGTGCTGGCATCTCCGTCTCCTGGGTAAACTTCTTGTTTCCTGTATCAAGCAGTTCCCTCGGGATCTCTTTCACAAATCTTGACATCGGATTGTACTGTGTCTCACCGTGCACCATTCTTTTGCGCGCACTTGTCAAAGTCAGTTCCTGCTCTGCCCTTGTGATTCCAACATAACAAAGTCTCCGCTCTTCTTCCAGTTCTTCTCTGTCTCCTGCATTAATACTCATATATCCCGGGAAAAGTCCATCTTCCATCCCTGCAAGATAAACACGTGGAAATTCAAGTCCCTTTGCGCTATGTAAAGTCATCAGAACAACATATTCCTGGTCTTCATCCAGACTGTCAATATCCGCAACCAAAGCAACTTCTTCAAGGAATCCGCTCAATGTTGCCTTTTCATCTTTATCCTGACAACTTTCCTCATAAGTTGCCGCTTTACTGATCAGCTCGTCTATATTCTCTTTTCTTGTTTTCGCCTCTTCTTTATCTTCATTTTCAAGGCTTTCTATATATCCTGTCTTCTCAATCACTTCCTGTAAAAGATCTGTGATGTTCATCTCTTCTGCCAACGTCTTAAAATACTCGATCAATGCCGCAAAAGAGTCCAGTTTTGTTGCACTTCTTCCCACACCTGCGATCAGCCCCGGTGCCAGTAATGCCTCATAAAAACCAATTCCACGTTCTGTTGCAGACTCCTGAATCCGGTTAATCGTTGTAAGACCGATTCCCCTTTTTGGAACATTAATAATTCTTCTAACCGCAACATCATCACGTCCATTGTCGATCGTCTTGAGATAAGCAAGAAGATCCTTGATCTCTCTTCTCGCATAGAAATTTACACCGCCGACAATCTTATAAGGAATATTCATGGCAATAAATTTCTCTTCCAGCAGACGGGATTGTGCATTCGTACGATAAAGAACTGCACTGTCATTATAGGAACCTCCCTGTCTGACAGCACTTTTGATATCTTCACCAATGAAATCTGCCTCATCAAACGCCGTATCAAACTGACGCAGACGAATCAGTTCGCCTTCTCCGTTCTCCGTCCAAAGTGATTTCTCCTTTCTTCCGCGGTTATTCGCGATCACACTGTTCGCTGCATTCAGAATATTCCCTGTAGATCTGTAGTTCTGCTCCAGTTTGATCACCTTTGCATCCGGAAATTCATGCTCAAAGTCAAGAATATTCCAGATATTCGCTCCACGGAATTTGTAGATTGACTGGTCATCATCTCCAACGACACAAAGATTCTTATATTTTCCTGCAAGAAGGCTTACCAGCTGAAACTGGACTGTATTTGTATCCTGATATTCATCTACCATAATATAGCGGAATCTTTCCTGATAACTCTCAAGCACATCCGGATGTGTCTGCAAAAGCTGTACTGTCTTTACAAGCAGATCATCAAAATCCAGTGCATTATTCGCTCTCATCTGCGCCTCATACTCGCGGTAAACCTTAGCAATCTTCATCTTTGCAAAGTCTCCTCCGGCATTCAGTTCAAATTCATCCGGAAGGATCATCTCATTCTTGGCAGATGAAATTGCTGAAAGCAGACTTCTTTCTTTAAACACTTTCGTATCCACATCTACTTTCCGACAGACTTCCTTAATTAATGTCTTCTGATCATCCGTATCATATATAGTAAAATGATTCTCATACCCTAATCTGTCAATAAATCTTCTCAAAATACGCACACATGCAGAATGAAATGTGCTCACCCATACACTTTCTGCTCCAAAACCGACAAGATTATCCACACGTTGGCGCATCTCCTCCGCCGCTTTGTTCGTAAATGTGATTGCAAGAATATTCCATGGGTTCACGCCACGTTCTCCGATCAGATATGCAATCCTGTGCGTCAGAACTCTTGTTTTTCCTGAACCGGCTCCGGCAAGGATCAGAAGAGGACCATCCGTGTGGTAAACAGCCTCTCTCTGTGGTTCATTTAATTTATCATAAATGCTCATCTTTCCACTCCTTTAAAGTTATAAAGATATCTGTAAATGTATTCCCATTATCAAACACACGTTCCTGTTTGTCAACTACATTTTCCGGCCTTCTTATCTTTTGCTTGCTATCTAGTTTTAAATACTATATAATAAATGTATTGAGGTGATAACATGAATATAGACACAAGTAATCTGTTAAACAGCATTTTGGAAGAACTTTCTTCTTTAAGTTATGTGCATCCCGGCGATGTTCCGAATATTAATCTTTACATGGATCAAGTAACTACTTTTATGGATGAGCAGCTGGCTTCGACCAAACGTTACCCTGATGATAAGATCCTGACAAAGACCATGATCAATAATTATACGAAGAACAATCTTCTTCCACCCCCGGTGAAGAAGAAGTATTCCAGAGAGCACCTGCTCCTTCTGGTCTTCATTTATTATTTTAAAAATATCCTTTCAATCAAAGATATTGAGACAGTTCTTGCACCGCTCACAGAGAAATATTTTCCGGATGGAAGCTCTTTTGAATTAGCAGATATTTACAAAGAAGTCTGCAAGATTGAAAAAGAACAGCTGGATTCCATCAAAGAGAATGTAACTGCTACTTATGAGAAATCTGCTGAGACTTTCACTCATCTTGCTGATGGCGAAGATAAGGAGATCTTACAGCAGTTTGCATTTATATGCAGCTTGAGTTTTGATGTATATATCAAGAAAATGATCATTGAACGGATCATTGATGACCTCTCTTCCAAGTCTTCAAAAAACGAAGAGAAAAAGAAAGGGAAATAAACATTTCTGTTTAAAACGAGATACAGCCTGCGAAAGACTTTATCAGGATCTTCCGCAAGCTGTATCTTTTGATTGATAAAAGGTATTTTATTGTAAGCTTAATTCTTAAGTGTTATTCTTCCGTTCCATTCTCTTCCTCAGCAAGCCCTACACGTTTGAAAACCATATCATATCCGTCATTCCCGTAATTAAGAGAACGGTTCACACGACTGATTGTCGCAGTGGATGCTCCTGTCTTCTCCGCGATCTCCAAATATGTCTTCTGTTCACGGAGCATTCTTGCCACTTCAAATCGCTGTGACAATGAAAGCAGCTCATTAATCGTACAGATGTCTTCAAAAAATGTATAACACTCTTCTTTATTCTCAAGGCTTAAGATTGCCTGAAACAGATAATCTACTGCCTCGGTTCTGATCTTCTTACTCATACGAAACAATCTCCTTCTCAACCGGCTAATTATATGATGGCTTACGGCATACCATAAACCATAACAATACCTTTTGCCTTCTCAGGCCACTTTTTGATTTTAACACATTAAATTTTTAAAGTCTACCATTTCTTATGAATTTAAACTAAATTCTTGCGCAATTTTGATTTTTTTCTAAAACATTTTATGTAAAACACACTTTTTTCGTTGTTCTTCCTCTTTTAAGATGCTATAATAAATCTGTTATAAATATTTTGATACAAAAGAGAGGAGTACATGATTAATATGAAGTGCCCAATATGTGGAAAAGACCTGGATTTGCAGAATAAGCAGATTGGCACCAGCGAAAACGGGGATCCAATCTTTAATGAATATGCAATCTGCCATAGCTGTAAAAAGCAATGGAACCTTGATAAACAACGTGCAAAGAAGATCGCTGCCAAGAAAGCCGCAGAAGAGAAAGCAAAAGCTGAGGCTCGTGCCGCTGAAGAAAAAGCGAAAGCTGAGGCTGAAGCCCGCGCTGCTGAAGAGAAAGCGAAAGCTGAAGCTGCCGCTCGTGCTGCTGAAGAAAAAGCGAAAGCCGAAGCTGCTGCCCGTGCCGCTGAAGAAAAAGCGAAAGCTGAGGCTGCCGCCCGTGCCGCTGAAGAGAAACGAGCTGCCCGCAGAGAAGCAAAAGCCCTCGCCCGCAAAGAAGCGATTGCCCGCCTTGCTGCTGACAAAGGGATTTCAGAAGAAGAAGCTGAACGTATTCTTAAGGAGAGAGCCAGAGCCCGCAAAGCCGCTGCACAGAAAGCTGCCACTGATGCCACTGCCACTGATAATTCCGAAGAGCAGAAATATGGGAACATTCCAGCGGAAGAAATCCGTGATAAGCGTGAAAAAGCAGTTCGCAAGGGATACGAAGATATGCTTGCAACTGACCCTGACAGTAAAGCTGCCAAGAAGAAAAAGAAAGAGGAAGCCGAAACTGCGAAAGCAAAAGAAGATGTAAAATCCAGAAAAATGGATGACTATGATGATGAGAAATCCTCTGATGATGAAGATGACGATGAATATGAATATGTAGACGAATATCCACGTTTCAGACCTGGACGCATCATCCTTGGAATCATTTCCCTGCTTGCATTTGGTTTCTGTATTTATAAAGGTTTCGTAACAGGACTCAGCACATCAGGAGCTGACGTAACTTCTGCTCCAGGCATGAATTATGTCATTGTTGCTCTTTGTATGCTTGTCACTGCACTGTTATACTTCATCATGAATAACCGTGATACACTTTTTGCATTCCTTATCCCGATGATTGTCTATATCGGTAGTGCTGTTTTTGCTTTCCTGAAACATGGAGATGAATTCGAGCTTCTGATTTTAGCCGGTGTAAGTGGTGTACTTGCTGTTATTTCACTGATTCTCGCAATTGCTTCCCGTGGTGGAGATGATTACGATGATGAAGATGATTACGACGATCCATTTGAAGAAGAACACGATAATTAGAATTGCGTTGTAAATCTTTTTGGTTTCTAAGAACAATTTATATAAGATAATTACAAGGGAGTATCATTTTGCGGTACTTCCCTTTTTTTGTCCTGATATGCATTTTTTATATCATATATCTAAAATATTTTTAGATGTCAAAAAACTTTTTTAGAATAGTTGTTGCTTTTTGTTGAATATGTGATAAAATGTAACCATAGGTATCTTTATATAATTAAAAATACACAACAAACACATACTCCTCAAAGATTTTTCTTTGGGGATTTTGTCACAAAGAAAGGAGTAACTGACATGGCATCATTTATAGTAAATGGTCAGGAAGTCTCACCTTCAAAGAATCAGAAACTGTTACGGTTCCTGCGTGATGAACTGCACATTACCTCTGCAAAGGATGGTTGCAGTGAAGGCGCTTGTGGAGCCTGTACTGTTATCATTGATGGACAGACTTGCAAATCCTGCGTACCTGACACAGATTCATTGGCCGGAAAGAATGTCATCACAGTCGAGGGGCTTTCTGATTGGGAACAGAAAGTTTACACTTATGCTTACGGGAAGGCAGGCGCTGTACAGTGCGGATTCTGTATTCCTGGTATGGTTATGTGCACAAAAGCACTTTTGGATGTAAATCCGGAACCAACCGATGATGAGATTCGCTATGCGCTGCGCAACAACTATTGCCGCTGTACAGGATATGTCAAGATCATGGACGCGGTGCGTCTGGCAGCTAAGATTCTGAAAGAAGGAGTTTTACCAGATGACGGAGATCCTAGCTGGACTCTTGGTTCCCGTGTTTCTCGTATAGATGTTGAAGAAAAAGTGCTTGGAACAGGTAAATATCCGGATGACTATTATCCGGAAGGAATGCTCTATGGCGCTGCTCTTCGTAGTAAATATCCACGAGCTCGCGTACTTTCTATTGATACCTCTGCTGCCGAGGCTCTGCCTGGCGTAGAAGCGGTTGTAACAGCCGATGATATTCCTGGGGAGAATAAGATCGGACACTTAAAACATGACCAGTATTCACTGATTCCGGTTGGTGGACTGACTCATTATCTCGGAGATGCAATTGCCCTTGTAGCTGCAACTGACATGGCAACTGTAGAAAAAGCAAAAAAACTTATTAAAGTTGAATATGAAGTACTTCCTCATGTGCATACAGTGGAAGAAGCTGCCGCTCCGGATGCACCTCTTGTTTATGATGAAGAAGAGACTAACGTATGTGCTTATAAGCACATCAGCCGCGGAAATGCGGAAGAAGCAATCAAGAATTCCAAGTACGTGATCTCACATCACTTTGAGACACCTTGGACTGAGCATGCTTTCCTTGAACCGGAATGTGCTGTTTCTTTCTATGATGAAGACGGTGACATTTTCGTATATTCAACAGACCAGTCCGCTCACCAGACACTACACGAAGTTACACTTATGCTTGGAACAGATAAAGTAAAAGTTCAGAACGCATTAGTCGGCGGTGGTTTCGGTGGTAAAGAGGACATGACTGTTCAGCATTTAAGTGCATTGCTTACTTACGTAACAAAGAAACCGATCAAGATGAAACTATCCAGAGCGGAATCCTTGCTTGTTCATCCGAAACGTCACCCATTCTACATGGATATGACAATGGGATGCGATGAGAATGGAGTGATCCAGGGTGTAAAAGCGATTGTTAAATCTGACACAGGTGCATTCGCTTCTCTTGGTGGCCCGGTTCTTGAACGTGCATGTACACATGCAGCAGGACCTTATCATTATGAAAACTTTGAAATTGAAGGAACTGCTTACTATACAAATAACCCACCTGCCGGAGCATTCCGCGGATTTGGTGTTACACAGACTTGTTTCGCAACAGAGACACTTCTGAACATGATGGCTGACAAGGTAGGCATTACGCCTTGGGAGATTCATTACCGCAATGCGATCCGCCCAGGCGAAGTACTTCCGAACGGACAGATTGTAGATAACTCTACAGGTCTTGTAGAGACACTGGAAGCTGTCAAAGAAGAGTATGATGCTGCACTTGCGGCCGGTAAGGCTGTTGGCCTTGGTTGTGCTATGAAGAATGCCGGCGTTGGTGTTGGCATCCCGGATACAGGACGTGTAAAATTAATTGTTGAAGAAGATGAAAAACTTCACATCTTCACTGGTGCTTCCTGTATCGGTCAGGGACTTGGTACTGTACTTGTACAGATGATCGTTACAAATACAGATCTTTCCCATGATGACATCGTCTATGAGCGAAGCAACACATGGATTTCACCTGATTCCGGTACAACTTCCGGTTCTCGTCAGACACTTGTAACTGGTGAAGCGTGCCGCAGAGCATGTGAAAAATTCATGGAAGCAAAAAACAGCGGTAAGTCCATGAAAGATATGATTGGAGAAACTTTCTACGGAGAGTATCTCGCTAAGACTCATCCACTTGGTGCAGATGTGCCTAATCCGATATCTCACGTTGCTTATGGATATGCAACTCAGGTCTGCATCCTTGATCCTAAGACAGGTAAGATTGAGAAAATGATTGCCGCACATGATGTTGGTAAAGCTGTCAACCCTCTCTCCTGCGAAGGTCAGATTGAAGGCGGTGTTGTAATGTCAATGGGATATGCACTCAGAGAGCAGTATCCAATCGATGAAAACTGTAAACCAATTGACAAATATGGTTCCTTAGGACTTTTCCGTTCTCACGAAGTTCCTGAGATTGAAGCAATCGTTATTGATAAACCTGGTCTGGATGTTGCCTGTGGAGCAATCGGTATCGGAGAGATCACATCCATCCCTACTGCTCCTGCAATCGCGGATGCATATTGCAGATTTGACGGAGAAAGACGCTACAGCCTTCCTCTTTCTAACACACCATACGAAAGGAAGAAATAACCATGGCAATTAAAAAGAGATTTCCTTACCGGGCAGCTCTGGTTGCCTGTAACGGTGGCTGCCGCGCAGCCGGCTCTGAAGACGGTGGATGCAAAGATGGCTGCATCGGATGTGGAGCCTGTATAGAAAAATGTAAATTCGGCGCGATTTCCATTAATGAATATGGCGTTGCCGAAGTAGACGAAGAAAAATGTATTGCCTGTGGACAGTGTGCAAAAGTCTGTCCACAGAACCTGATCAAGATTCACGAATGTGCAAACTACATTGTAGTAAAATGCTCTAACAAAGAAAAAGGAGCTGTTGCACGTAAACAGTGTGAAGTCAGTTGTATTGGATGCGGTATTTGTGAAAAAACATGTACTGCAGGTGCAATTCATGTAGAAGATAATTGCGCAGTAATCCAGGAAGACATCTGCTTAAGCTGTGGAATGTGCTCTGTAAAATGTCCAAGACATGTAATCCATGATCTCCGCGGAGTATTTACAGCAGTAAGATAATACAAAAGCTATCGACTACGATAACAACACAGATATGTGTTAAGTTATTGTAATCGATAGCTTTTTTTATCTACTCATCTTCATCCAGAAACTCGATATCATCATCGTCATCAAGATAATCTAAATCATCCAAATCATCTAAGTCATCCAGATTTTCCAGATCATTCAAGTCATCTAAGTCATCCGGATCTTCATCAAAATCATAATCCTCTGTCGCATCTGCCTCATCAGCAGTTACTTCAATTTCGACTTCTTCCTCGTCTACATCAAACTTCTCTTCTTTAAAGTTCTCCACTTCATCTTCTTCCAGATCATCTTCAAGATCATCAAATTCATCCATGCTGACAACTGTTGTGCCCTTGTCTTCTTTCCGGACATTTTCCGGAAGACTCTCTATAATCTCATCCAGCTCATCAAAATCATCCAGATTCTCAACCAGTGCCCTTGCCTTCTCGACTTCATTTTCTGTAGAATGTTTTTCACGGATCTCTGCGGCTTTAAGTAAATTCTTTTTCTTACGTTTTCCGGATTCCAAAAGAAGCTGGATCCAGATACTAAGTGCACCAATTGCAGCACAAAGTGCCACATGAATCATTCCGTTTTTATATGGCTGCAGATAAAAGATACTGCTGCCCGCTGCCATTGCTCCAAACACAGAAGAAGCAGCAATCAGCATAAAGTTATGAAACTTAATAGAAAGCAATGCACACACAAGACCAATACCCGCACAGATTCCATAGATAATAAAATCCTGTGGTTTCATCAAATGTACACTGACAACAAAGACGAGTACCGCTACTGTCACAAATCCACCAATCTGCTTCTTCCATGCACCAAGCACCGCCAATACAAGTCCCACACCTGCTCCTGCCGCCAATGCGATCGTCTGATCCAGACCTGCAATCGCTCCGACTGCAATTCCAGCTGCGCATCCTGCTGACAATCCTGCGATCACAGACCAGAAACGTACCAGTTTCAGCCCCGTCAGACATAACAGTACTGCTCCGACCGTTATAACAATCAGAGAAATAAATTCCATCTGACTCAAATGATGACTGCTTTCATTAAGTCCAGCCAGAACAACATCCAGGTCAAAATTCAGAATTGTATCAATCATATCATTTACATTCATTATTTACACCTTCGTCCCTTACTATTTATTACTCACTACTGCTCATTTTAGCAATTTTTTTTACTGATTACAAGTGTTCATTTCACCTTTCCATTGACTTCTTATTCTTCTCCACTTAAAATAGAAGAGAAATGCTATTGCTGACCGCATAATACTGTGAGCAGCAATAAAATGCTAACATAAAGGAGTTTATTATGGAACAGTTAAGAATACCTGCTGGCTATCATTCCCCTCTTACAATTCGTGAGACAGAAGTAGCCATCAAAGAAGTGAAAGACCACTTCGAGCGTGCTCTTGCAAAGAATCTCCACCTGACACGAGTGTCAGCACCACTGTTTGTCCGTCCGGAATCCGGTCTGAATGATAACTTAAACGGTGTGGAACGTCCGGTTTCCTTTGACATCAAAGAACAGGATGGTTCTGTTGCAGAGATCGTTCATTCTCTTGCAAAATGGAAGAGATATGCATTGAAGAATTATAATTTCCATTCCGGCGAAGGACTTTACACAGATATGAGTGCGATACGTCGTGATGAAGATACAGACAACATCCACTCTCTGTATGTTGACCAGTGGGACTGGGAAAAAGTAATTTCTAAGGAAGAACGTAACACAGAGACACTTCAGTATACTGTCCGCAAAGTCTACCGGGCTCTGAAAGATACAGAAGAATACATTTCCAGACGTTACAACTATATTGATCCTCTTCTTCCTGATGATATCTTTTTCATCACTACACAGGAGCTGGAAGACCTTTATCCGGATCTTACTACCAAAGAACGTGAAAAAGCGATTGCGAAGGAAAAAGGCGCAGTGTTTATCTCCAAGATTGGTGGCGTACTTGCTTCCGGCGAAAGACATGACGGCCGTGCTCCAGACTATGATGACTGGGAGCTGAACGGTGACATTATCGTTTACTATCCGGTTCTTGACATCGGTCTTGAACTCTCTTCTATGGGAATCCGTGTTGACGAAGACTCATTAAAGGCACAGCTTAAAGAAGCCGGATGTGAAGATCGTGCAGAACTTCCATTCCAGAAGGCACTGCTGAACGGCGAGCTTCCATATACAGTCGGAGGCGGTATTGGACAGTCCCGTATCTGTATGTATTACTTAAGAAAGGCTCATATCGGTGAAGTACAGTCTTCCCTTTGGCCTGAAAATGTAGTTGAAGCTGCTGCTGATGCCGGCATCCACCTTCTCTAAACACAAGACAGACCAGCCAATTATATGATAAAAAGCAGATTCGAATTCTACCGGAGCATCTCTCCTTTGAATCCGAATCTGCTTTTTCATTCTCCTCTTATTCTACAATCAGCAACTGTTCTTTCTCTTCCTCAGACACCCTGTTCCAAAAAACATTAAAATCATCAAATTCCGGCAAATAGATATCTGCCGTATTCCAGATCTGCGCCAAATTCTTGTCATTTGCCTTATCATAAACTGCTACTGTCTTAAATCCCGCATGCTTTGCCGTTCTCAAAGCCTGATAAGTATCTTCAAACACCCAGGTCTGTTCCGGCTCCGTATCCAGCTGCAAAAGTGCTGCAAAATAAATATCCGGCTGATCCTTACCGCTTCCGATCTCAGATGCTGTAAAAACTCCTTGAAAATAAGGTAATACCTTCAATCTGCTCAGAGCTGCTTCTGCATTCTTCCGGTCACCGGTTGTTGCGATCACCATAGGAATCTTCCGCTCTCTGAATTCCTCCAGATACTGACGAACCCCTTCTTTCAATGGAACTCGTTTTGCATAATAGTCTTCCACTTCCTTATTCAGTCCCTGTACAACCTCTTCCACTGTCTTCTCCAGGTTATAATGTGAGATCAGATAATCTGCCGCCTCCTCCAGGCTCATCTCAAATAATGTCTCCCCCAGGTTCTTCTCGGCCTCAATTCCCAAATGATCCAGATACAATTCTCCAAGATTCTCCCAGACAGGCATGGAATTGAGAAGGACACCATCTACGTCAAATATTACACCTTTTATCATGTCATTCCTCTTTTCTGCTATGCACTACATTATAATCTCCCTGGAAACGCATGTCAACCGTTACTGTTCACACGATGTGTGACCAGAAACGCATCTCGCCATTTTAAATCGCCTTTGGCGATGGGGCGAGATGCATTCAAGC
>ERZ827498.2940-NODE-2940-length-15274-cov-2.988173_pt1 | contig 15274 bp, 12 predicted proteins | sample MGYA00519865_ERZ827498 | MGnify/ENA primary metagenome ERZ827498 (study PRJEB31778, sample SAMEA3449328) | human gut metagenome | biome: human gut; feature: human-associated habitat; material: faeces | place: United Kingdom | collected 2010/2012 ...
CGGGTTGCGTCGAAGTAGAAACCGTATTGGGTCATGGGTTTACTCCTTCACTTTCTCGATGGTGCCGATCACGCTGTGCTGTCCCGTGCCCTTCGAGACGGGGTTGCGCTGGCGGCTGGTCAGCGTGTTGGTGCAACCGCCCTTGTCGGTGCGGTCGCCTTCGGCCGGCGCGTCGTGCCATGCGCCCTGGGGATGCATGATGACGCCGGGCATGACGCGGTTCGTTACCTTCGCCTGCGTGATCATGGAGCCTTGCGCGCTGGTCAGCTTCACGCGGTCGAGGTCGGCGATGCCCATCTTCTCGGCATCGATGGGGTTGATCCACGCCTGGAACGGGGTGATGCGGTTGAGCACCGGGTTGTGGGCGTAGGTGGAGTGCGTGGTGCACTTCGGGTGGAAGTCGAGGATCTGGAAGGGGAACTCGTCGGTGACGTCCTCTGCGCTATCGGGGCCGGGCACGTAGATCGGCAGCGGCGTGATGGCGTTTTTCTCTTCGGCATCGAGCGTCCACGTCTCGGCGAACGCGGCGTACTCGGGCGAGTAGATCTGCGCTTTGCCGGTTTTGGTCTTCAGCGGATTGGCCTCGGGGTCGGCGATGAAGGGGTCGATCTTGTCGGACGGTGCGATGTCGAAGGTGAACGTGCCCATCTTGACGCCTTCGTCGTAGGTCGGCATGTCGTACTTGTCGCCCGCCTTCTCGACCAAGTCGTCGTAGAGCTTGCGGCACCAGTCCTCGCGGGTCATGCCGCCGTTGCTGTACTCGTCGTAGACTCTCAGGCGCTTGGCGAGCTCACCGCACACCTCGTAGATCTCGCGGCGCTCGAACTTGGGCTCGCAGACGGGCTGGCCGAAGCGGATGCCCGCTACGTCGTTGCTCTCGCCCGCTGCGGTGAGGCTGTAGGTCTCCTGGGGCGTGAGGTCGGGCAGCACGATGTCGGCCCAGTTGCAGGAGTCGGTCCACGCTACGTCGTATTGCAGGATGAACTCGCACAGGCTCTCGTCGCGCAGGATGTCGGTGGTGGTGTTGATGTCGGCGTTTTGGTTCGCCATCATGTTGTTGCCGTAGTTCACGAGGAACTTGATGCCGGTCTTGAGCGCGTCGGCGCCTTGGATGCCGTCGTGCGTGGCGGTGAGCTTCGCGCCGTCGCGGATGGCCTCGGGCCACAGGAACTGCGGTATTTTCGTTTTTACGGGGTTGTCTCCGGTGGGCAGGGATTTCAGGCCGATGCTGCCGTTGCCGATGGTGCCGCCCGACGTGGTGCCGGGACGACCGACCTGGCCGACCATGAGCGCGAGGGCCATGACCGCGCGCGACGCGTTGTCGCCGTTGGCGTGGCGCTGCATGCCGAGACCCTGGCAGATGAAGCAGGGCTTGGCTTGGCCGATCTCCTTCGCCAGCGCGGTGATGCGCTCGGCGGGGATGCGGGTGATGGCGCTTGCCCATGCGGGCGTCTTCTCGACGTGGTCGTAGCCGGTGCCCATGACGTAGTCGTAATACGAGAGGTTCTTGCCGCGCGCGTCCTCGGGCATGGTCTCCTCGTCGAAGCCCACGACGTAAGTGTGCAGGAAGTCGATATCGACCAGGTCGTTCTTAATCAGCTCGTGGGCGAGCGCCGCGACGAGCGCCGCGTCGGTGCCGGGGACGATGGGAATCCACTCGGCGCCGATGTTCGCGCACGTCTCGGTACGACGCGGGTCGATGCTGATGACGCGGACGTTTTTCTTCTCGTGGGCGACCAGCAGATCGTAGCCCGGGCCGTCGCCCGCCATGCGCATGTCGTTGGGAGCGAAGCCGAACATGACCACGAGCTCGTCGTTCTCAAGCGTCTTAAACGAGCGGTTGCCCCACGAGCCGCCGTAGACGTAGGGGTATGCGCCGAAGCTGATGGACGCGCTCGAGTAGCTGCCATAGCGCGTGATCTCGCCGCCGAGAAGGTTGATCAGGCGGAAGAAGGGATTGTTCATCATGATGTTTTGCTCGACGCCGGAGCATTCCTGGATGAACACGGCTTCGTTTCCGTAGGTTTTGATGACGCGATCGAGCTCGCCGGCGATAGTGTCGAGCGCGTCATCCCAGCTGATACGCTCGTACTTGCCGTCGCCGCGCTTGGTGCCCGCGACGCGGCGCATCGGGTAGTTCAGACGCTCCTCGGCGTTCAGCCATTTTCGGATCGAGCGTCCGCGCAGGCAGGCGCGCGCCTGGACGTCGCCGAACTCGGGCGAGCCGGTGGTGTCGGACTCCACGTAGGCGACCTCTCCGTCGTGCACATGACATTGCAGCGGGCACGCCCCACCGCAGTTCACGTGGCAGTGCGTCCAAACGATCTCGTCGGTGCTCGCCGCCTCGTCGGCGAAGGCGACGGGCGTCGTCTGAACGAACGTGGCGCCGCAGGCTCCGCCGGCGACGGCCAGGGCTCCGAGCGCGCCGGACGCCTTGGCGAACGTACGACGGTCGAGCATCATGTTCTCTTTTGACATGCAACCCCCTCCATTCTCGTTGCGTGTTGCTAACGTGTGCCCCCACTATAGGAAACGCTGTGAGGAAACGTTGTCACCAGAAAGGTGTGATTTTTGTAAAACACCAGGTCAATTGCTTGGTGGTGACATGGTGACGAATGTGTTGGGGGCAATGAGCGCGCTCGAGATGGTAGAATCGCCTTCGCCGTAACAGGAGATCGCTTGCGAGGGGAGGGGCGTGCGTGGGATTCGCTTCAGCATTGAGGCCGGATGTTCCGAGCTTCGGCTACGCCACGGTGCTTTCCATCAACGCGGCGTCCATTTGGGGTGGCGTGTACCCGTATCTTCCCGACCTGTACCGATCCGCCGACGTGACGGCGTTGTTCTATCTGGTGCAGATGGTCGCGTTCCTGCTTATGTTCTGCGCGGCGGGGGCGATGACGTGGAGAAGCTCGCGTTGGGCGCGCAAGGTTCATGTGGCGGCGTTTTCCGCTCCTCTTATGACAGGTCCGCTCATGCTCATCGCGGCCATGTACGTAGAGGAGCTCGCCCTTGCGTTCGTTGTGGCTGCGGCGGTGCTGGTAGGCGTGGGGTCCGCGGGCTTTCTCATCAGCTGGCAACGGGTGTTCGCCTCCATGGAGGCGGTTGCCGGAACGCTTGCCCTCATCAAGGGCACGGCGGCGTCGGCCCTTTTGTATTTCGCGCTTTGCCTTATTCCCGCAGCGCTTACTTCTTACTTGATCCCCCTGGTGATGGTGCCGCTCGCGGGGCTTTGCTTGTGGATAGCCGCCGGCAAGACCGATGTCGAGCAGCCGATGTTCGAGGACGTTCCGTGCGAGCATGTGGTGGTGTACCGCAACGCCTTGCGCGAGAGCCTTCCCGTGGCCATCTCCATCGGCGCGTTCGGCTTCAGCTCGGGAGCCATCCGTTTCATCGCCGTAACGCACCAGGAGCTTTTCGGCATGATCAACATCGCTTCGATGGCTTTCCTCTTGGTGGTCACCGTCATCTTGTTCGCGGTGTGGCGCACGCGTGCGTTCCGCCTCGATCTGGTGACGGTCTTCCGCGCGATGTTTCCCGTGGCGGGTACATGCCTGGTGATCCTTCCCTTTGCGGGCGAGGGATTCGCCGACGTGGGATTCGCCGTTACGTACGCGTGCTTCGCGTTGACGTGCATGCTCATGATGATGCACTGTGCGCAGATATCGCGTGACAGCGGAATCAGCCCCGTGTTCGTCTACGCGTTCTACGCCGCCGTGGCGTATTTCATGCAGATGTGCGGCTACGTGGTGGGTTACGCGTCGGGAAGCGGTGCGTCGCTCGGTCTCGAGCAGCTCTCCCTGGTGGCGGTCGTCAGCCTGTACGTGATGCTGCTGGTGGCCCTGTTCGGCCGCAGGGTGAGCAAGCTGCATACGTCCCGTCTGGAGTTTCTCATGATGTCGCCGCGGCGGGTGGAGGACGCGGGGAGTTCGGGCGCCGAGGAGGCGGACGATGCCGAGGGAGCGGGCGGCGCCGAAGGCGCGACGGCGCGCGGTGGGGCTGCGCCGGGCGGTACGGGTGCTTCCGTTTCGGACGGGCGCGGGGTGGACCTGGACAGCTCGGCTGCGAGCGGGGCGGGTTCACGCGGCTCGCTCGCTCGCACCGCGGGTTCCCTTGGCGCGGACGCTTGCGGCGCGGAAGACCTCACGGCGATTCGTTGCGCGCGCGTGCGTGAGCTGTACGGCCTGTCGAGCCGCGAGGCCGAGGTGATGGAGCTCATCGTTCGAGGCAACACCGGCCCCGCCATCGCCGAGATGCTTTTCATATCCGAGAACACCATGCGCACGCATAGCAAGCGCATCTACGCGAAGATGGGCGTGCATAAGAAGCAAGAGCTCGTGGTGCTGGTCGAAGGGGTTGACGTCAGCTAGCGATTGACGGCGGCGTTAGCTGAAGATGATGACGAGGCCGAGCAGCATTCCCACGATGACGGCGAACGCCGGCGCCTTGCTGCGGCACATCAGAACCGACTGAGGAATGATCTCCCCGAAGACGACGTAGAGCATGGCGCCTGAGGCGAATCCCAGGCTTAGGCACAGCCCTATCGGCCCGATATCGCCGAGCCAAAGTCCCAGCCAGGCGCCTAGGAGCGTCGGCAGGCCGCACGCCGCGGTAAGCGCCACGGCGCGAACGCGCCCCATACCGCCCGAGATGAGGGGCACGGAGACCGCCATGCCCTCGGGAATGTTGTGCAGGCCGATGAGGACCGCCATCACCATGCCCGTTCCCAGCATGAGATTATCGGAAACGGCGAAGCTCGCGCCGATGGTCATGCCTTCGGGGACGTTGTGCAGCGCGATGGCGCATGCCATCACCACACCCGCGATCATGAGGGAAGCGCGCGAGTCGTGCTTTCTCTTGTGCTCCGCCCAGTGGTCGGCGTGGATAAGCTCGTCGATGTCGTCGTGGGTGCGGGGGTGATCGGCGTCGGCCACGTGTGGAACTTCGCGGCTCGTGTGCCGGTCGATGACGTAGTTGAGCCCGTACACGACGGCGACGCCCGCGACAACCGCTGCGACCACGATCCACACGCCGAGGTCCGACGCTTGCGTCGCCGCCTCGACCGCCTCGGCGAGCAGATCGAAGCAGACCATGGCGGTCATGACGCCGCTCGCGAAGGCGAGCAGCAGGCTGATGGTGCGGTTCGAGTCGCTCTTGCACAGCGCTCCCACCACACCGCCGAGCCCGGTTCCGCCCGCTCCCGACAAAAGCGTCACGAGCGTGACGAACCAAAACGGATCGATGTTCTCCATAGTGCGGTTTCCCCCTTGCGTCGGCCGCGTCGCGCACCCGATGGGCATGCGAGCGATGGCGACGCGCTTGCGCGCTCGGCTGCGGCTTTCAGGAGAAAGCGGCGGCGAAACGTCTTGCGTTTGAACGATAGGCGAAATTATAGACGAAGCGCTGCCGTCCGGCTCGGATATGCGAGAAGCATCGCGCCGCGCCGAAACCCCGCTGTGGCCGATAGGAGGTTCGGCGGCCTTCGGCGTGCGTGTCGCGCTCGCGCGGCTTGCGCGCGAGGTCCGTTGCCCCGTCCGAGCGTGAGAGCGTGGGCGCATCGCGCCGCATGCCTCGGCTTTGATCTGACAATAGCTTTACGTAAAGCGTTCATCGTCTTAACACGCTTCTGATTCGGCGTTGATTTCCATGCGGGAAGATGATGGGTCGCTGGTTGTCGAACATGCGGCGCTTCTGCGCCGCTTCTGAGTAGAGGAGATAAAATGGCGCAACGCGTGCACCCTGCAGGCTCCGTGAGCAGGAGGGGTTTCTTCAAGATGGTCGTAGTGGGAGCCGGGGCGGCGTGCCTTGCGTCCGGGGCCGAAACCGCGTGGGCGGCGGAGGGCGATGCTTCGGGGTATCCAAGTCAGGTGAAGATCGCCGTCATGTCCGACTTGCACTATTTCTCGCCGACTCTTTGGAGCGACTGCCCCGATTACACCACCGCCGAGAACTCCGACCGCAAGATGTTCAAGGAGAGCGCCGCCATCCTCGACGCCGCGCTCGCGAGCGTCGTCGCGGCACAGCCGGATGTGGTCCTCGTTCCAGGCGACTTGACGAAGGATAGCGAGCTGGTCTGTCATTGGGAGGCCCATGCGAAGATAGCCGCCGCGCGCGAGAAGCTGAAGGCGGCGGGCGTGGAGACGAAGTTCTTCGTCATCAACGGAAACCACGACGTCAACAATTCGAACGGACTCGACTTCTCCTCGGGTTCGGCGATCGCGGCGCAGCATGCCAACCCTGCGACGTTCAAGCAGATCTGGGCGGATTGCGGCTATGACGACAGCACCGTGCAGTATGCCCCGAACGGCTCGGGTGCGGGAAGCTTGTCCTACGTCGCTCGACCCGCGGAGGGCTTCACGCTCATCGTGGTGGATTCGTGCAAGTACAGCGCGGATCAGACCGACAGCGGAGCCGACGAGCACGAGACCAGCGGCGTGGTGGGCCTCGATTTGCTCAGCTGGGTGGTGAATCAGGCGTCGAAGGCGCGTGCGGCGGGGGATGTGGTCGCGGTCATGCAGCACCACGGCATCGTCCCCCACTTCGATGACGAGCCTACGCTGCTCGGCGAGTACCTCGTCGACAATTACGAGACCGTCGCCCCCGCTTACGCAGACGCGGGCGTGTCGGTGGTGTTCACCGGCCATATGCATGCCAACGACGTCGCGGCCTACACCTCGCCTGCCGGTTGCGAGCTGTTCGACGTGGAGACGGACTCGCTGGTCACCTATCCCTCGTTCATCAGGACGGGAACCCTTTCCTGGCGGGAGAACGAGGGCGCGCTCGACGCGGTTCTCGCGGTGAACGTGGCCGCTCTTGGCTCGGTCGCATACGGGTCGTACGCCGACAAGATCACGGGAGCGTCGAACATCGCCGACATCACGGAATACGGCAGGTCGCGCACGCTCACGCAGGACGTGGTCGACACGATAGCCAAGGACTATCTTTCCCAGTTCATGACCCAGATCTACCAGTCGGGCGGCGTGAAGCCGACGATCGCGGGGCTTCTGGGCGTGGAGCCTGACGGGTTGGGCGAAGCCGTCTTCTCCCTGGTCGCGGGGATGCTGCCCCAGACGTTCGAATCCGGCATGCAGATCGCGCTGTCAAGCTTCAACTTCAGCATTTGGTACGATGCGTCGACCGCGCGCGTGAAGATCGACCAATATAAGGAAGTGGCCGAAGACGTCGCCGTGTTCCGCTTGGAGTCGCCTGCGGCAACTGAGCTTGGCGCGCGTCTTGAGGAGCAGGCCGTCTCGACTTACGCCATCGCTGCCGACAAGATCTCCCTGTACGTTGATGCCGCGGGCCTGGCGGCCTTCCTTGACGATGTATGCGCGAAGGTGGACGCGAGCATTCTCGCCGACCCCTCGTCAACTCACGCGTTGGTCGACACCTTGGTCGACGCGCTGTTGAATTACGCGGTCGATGAGGCGGGCAACACGGTGATCGGCCTGGTCGATTACGCTTATCAGACCCATCTCAGGGGCTCCGAGTCGTGCGAGGAATGGGCCGAGGCCGTTATCGCCAAGGTTGCGGGCGGCGAGGGCAACGCCGAGGGCTTGCTGATGGAGGTGTTGCGCAGCTCGGTCAACACGGCGCAGCCCGAGCTCGTCTCCTTGCTCGAGAAGGTGAAGCTCGATATCACGCTTCTGGTGATGAAGGGGAATTCCGAGTTCATGACGACGATGGCCCTCAGCCTGCTGAAGACCACGGTGAAAGACGCGGGCGATATCGTCGGCTTGGTGGCCGACGACAACTCCCTCGGGGATGTCATCCCCGACATCCCGGCGCTTTCGGCGTTCGCTCATAGCGCGCTTTACACGCTCAGCCACGATAGCAGCGTGCAGAACGATCACGACTTCTCGTTCACGACGCGCGTAAAGGACGCCGTGCCCGGCGGCGGCTCGACGGGCGGCTCGGGTGACGGCAGCGGTTCCGACGGCGGCTCGACGGGCGGCTCGGGCAACGGATCCGAATCGAACGGCAATGGCGCGGCGGCCGCCAAGCGCCCGTCCTCGTTGGCGAAGACCGGCGATTCGACAGGTGCCGTGGCGCTTGGCGCGGCGGCGGTCGCGGGCGTCGGCGTTGTCGCCGCGGGAGCGGCCCTGCGCGGCATGAAAGAGCGCGAGGCCTAAGGGGACGCGCTCCCCGCGCTATTCGTCGCCCCGCCCCGCGCATCTGCGGAGCGGGGCGACGGCGTCTTATCAAGAAATCGTGCTTTAACTGGGAATTCGTTTGAAAAAACCTCCAAATTCGTTGACTTGCCCTCTCGGCTATCGCTAGAATGTAAAAGTTCGCTTTCAAAAGCCCCGTAACCGCAGATGAGTCGAGGAGCACGGAAGAGGGAGTCCAGGCCCACACCCTGTGCGTCGGCGTAGGAAACCGACACCGAGACGACCTGCACTTTTGAAAACAAACAACTCCGAGGTGGTTCGATGGAAGCCACCCCGTGCGCAAAGCACGAGGCGGATCATCCGTTGAAGCCGCCGAAGAGGCCTGCAACTATTTGGAGGAATAAGAGTGAAGACGTATTATGCGAAGCCCGGCGAGGTCGAGCGCGAGTGGGTCGTCATCGACGCTGAGGACCAGGTCCTCGGTCGTGTGGCAACCAAGGCCGCCCAGATCCTCAAAGGCAAGCACAAGCCGCAGTACACCCCGCATGTCGACACGGGCGATTTCGTCATCATCATCAATGCTGACAAGATCCGCGTGACCGGCACCAAGGCGGCGCAGAAGACTTACTATCGCCACAGCGGTTTCCCCGGCGGACTCAAGTCCGAGACCTTCACCGAGGCCATGACGAAGCACCCCGAGCGCGTTCTCGAGCATGCCATCAAGGGCATGCTGCCGAAGAACACGTTGGGCCGCGCCATGGGCAAGAAGCTCAAGGTTTACGTTGGTCCTGAGCATCCGCATGCTGCACAGCAGCCTCGCAAGATTGAGATGGAGGGTTAATCATCATGGCGAATGAAGCTCTGTACTACGGCACCGGCCGTCGTAAGAACGCGGTTGCCCGCGTGCGTCTGGTTCCCGGCACCGGCAAGGTGACCGTCAACGGCCGCGAAGGCGCCGAGTATTTCGGTCGTGAGGCTCTGCTCAACTATGCGAAGACCCCGTTCAAGGTGACGGACACCGTCGATCACTTCGACGTCATCGCCCGCATCAACGGCGGCGGCATCTCGGGTCAGGCTGGCGCGCTGCGTCACGGCATCTCCCGTGCTCTGCTCGAGGCAGGCGACTATCGTGCCGAGCTGAAGAAGGCCGGCTTCCTCACCCGCGACGCTCGCGTCGTGGAGCGCAAGAAGTACGGTCTGAAGAAGGCTCGCAAGCGCCCGCAGTTCTCGAAGCGCTAGTTTTTCAGATCCATACGCTTTGCAACGAAGCCCTGTCTGCGAATCGCAGGCGGGGCTTTTCTCGTGTGCGGGTGATGTGATGATGACGGGGGTGTCGGGGCCGCCGTGGGGATGCGGCGTGGAGTGTGATGCCGGCGCGCGGGGACGCCGGCGTACGGGACGCAAGCACGGGGGAGGGTGATGCTCTCGGTGGCGCTTGCCCGGGCCTGTTCCGCTGCACGAGCAAGCGCGCGAATGCGCTTCCGTAAAGGATGTTTGCTCCGACTTACTCAGCCTCGAGCGCCTCGAGGTTTGCGCGCCAAGCTTGGTTCGATATGGTGGGGATGCGCACAAGCGCCAGGTAGAGCAGGAAGAGCGCGACGGCGCCGAGGATCGCCCAGACGAGGGGCTTCTGCACGATCAGTGCGCTTGCACCCATGACGGTGAATGAGATGACGAGCATGCGAGCCTTCGCTCCCGCCGACATGCCGCCCGCTTCTTGGAAGGCGACCACGTACATCGAGTAAACCTTGGTGGTCTTTATCCACGCATGGCAGCGCGGCGATGTCTTCGCGAAGAGAAACGTCGCCAGTAGAAGAAGCGGTGTGGTGGGAAGCACGGGGATGAACACGCCCACGACCCCGATTCCGAGGGCAAGCCACGCTATGCCGAGCAGCGCTATGTTGAGGATCTTTCGCATGGGAACACGATGCCGGAGCAAGTTCGTTTCACGTAGACGGGGCGATGCCGGGGAAGCTCCCATCGGCGAACGGAGTTCAAGATGCGGGCTGACCCGCAGCTGCAGTGCGTTCGTCCCGATCGATCTGCTCCGGCGTTCTGCTCTATGCCGCCGATCAGCTCGATCCGACCAGCCCTCCTATACCGTTTGCAACGCGACTTGGTGGTCCATGCGCTCCGTCTTCCCCGCGTTTCACCCGCAGCGCACTCTCGGCCTGCGCCGCGCGTTCCGCCGGCAGCGCACTCCGCCCAATGTCTTGTGCCTTGCCCTCGGATCGCAGCGGGTGCACGATCTGCGGGTCGCTGAACCCCTCGACGTCGCGTGACGCTCGTTGTTGACAAATAGGAAAAAAAGGAAAGCGTCTCACGGGCCAAGGGCGGGGTGTTCTCGTGCTTGTGGACGAGCTGCAGGCGAATTCCCCCCGACATCCGTCGGCTGGTGATCGCCTATCAAGAGCTGGTGGGGGAAGGTCTTGATGTGGCGCTGGTGATGGCAGGGCTGCCGGGTGCGGTTTCCGCGACGCTTAACGACCATGTTCTCACCTTTTTGAACCGTGCGACCAAGGTTGAGCTCGGACCGCTACGACTGGGCGATGTGGACGCGTTTTTCAATGATGCGTTCGAGCAATTAGGGGTGAGCATTTCGACCGAGATCCGCAAGCGCGCTGCGCGGGCGACCGAGGGGTCTCCGTATCTGCTGCAGCTCGTGGGGCATTACCTGGCGCTGTACGCCTCTCCCGAAGCTGAAGTCGATGACGAGGTCTTCAACGAGGCTGTCGCGGCAGCGCGAAGCGACTTCATGAACGATGTGTGCCAAACGACGCTTGCGGCGCTCTCCGATCAGGATGCGGCGTTTCTGAATGCCATGGCCGAAGATGAAGGGGTCAGCTCCATTTCAACGGTCGCCGACCGCATGGGCGTGACCTTCGATTATGCGCAGAAATACCGTAGGCGCCTGATCGATGCTGGCATCGTCGAGACGGCGGGTCGCGGCAAAGTCGCCTTCGCTGTTCCCCTTTTGCCGGAATATCTGAAAGAGCTTCGATCTCGCGACGAGTAGGGATCGCGCTGGGCGGGGTTCTCCGCAGAGTGGTCCTGCTCCGCGCCGTCGGCAGCAGGGTGCTGCTGTTCGCTACATGAAACAATACCGAAAATGACATCCACATCGTTTAATCGCAAAAGCGCAGGTGGTGATGCGAAACCTTCTCCTATAATCGCGGTAGCGCGGCGGGTGGCGTCTTCTTCGGGGTATCCGGCGTGGGTTCGTCTTGGTCGTGCGCGCTGTTCGATCAAGAGGAGTGGGATATGGTTGCATGTCAGGATGTTCATTTGACGCCCGCGCAGAGGCGTATCGTGGATTTTTTGCAGGAGCATGCCGACGGCGCATGCTCGAAGGCCCGGTTGGCGCAGGAGGTCGGCTGCAGCGTGAAAACGGTCGATCGCGCGATCGCTCATCTCAGGCATGAGGGCGTCGTCGTGGCGGAGGCTCGTTTTGCGGAAAGCGGCGCGCAGCTCGCCAATGTGTACAGACTTGTCGACTAAACCATCGCATGCAACGTGCATGCCCGCGCTCCCTTCGCGCAGAGCCCTTGCCGACCGTCATGCGTGAAACACGCCCGACAGATTCCTTCTTTTGCGCGAAATGTATCAACGTTGCTGAAGATCTCGGAGGTTGCTCAGCGTTAGGGAGCATATGAACTGGGGTTTTGATGGGATCCGTTCTTGGGCGTCGTTTTGATTCGTCTTCGGGGGACGCGTTTTCCGCCTGAAGCGATACATTTCGTTGAAAAACGGGAATCGGGGGGACGGAAACCGAGCGCGGATCAGTTCTTGAGGGCCCGTTCGAACCCATCCGCGGGACCCGTTCGAACCTATCGTTGAATCCGCTCCAAAGAAAAGGCGCCGGACTCGGCGTGGTTCCGAGTTCGGCGCCTTGCTGTTTCAGGAGATGATCGGCCCGGTGGGCGCTTATTCCTTGCCGTCCCAGCAGTACGTGCAGATCTTCTCGGGATCGATGCCGATGGCTTCCTTCATGCCCTCGAGGGACTGATAGCCCAGCGAATCGAATCCCATCTGCTCGCAGATGGACTTGAGCAGGCACTTGCCGCGCTCGGTGGAGCTGTCGGCGTATTCGTCGAGGTGCTTCTGGCCCTCGTCCCCTTCGAGCTCCTGGACGACGCGGCGGGCGATCAGGTCCATGTCGGACTTGCCGCGCGAGAAACTCAGGTACTTGCAGCTGTACATGATGGGCGGGCAGGCGGAGCGCATGTGCACCTCGGAGGCCCCGATGTCGTAAAGGAAGTTCACGGTCTCGCGCAGCTGCGTCCCGCGCACGATTGAGTCGTCGACGAACAGGAGCTTCTTGCCCTCGATGAGCTCGGGCACGGGGACCTGCTTCATATGCGCGATTCGATCGCGAATGCGCTGGTCGCTCGGCATGAACGAGCGGGACCAGGTGGGCGTGTACTTGATGAAGGGGCGCGCGAAGGGCTGCTTGCTCTCCGCCGAGTAGCCGATGGCGTGCGGAATGCCGGAGTCGGGCACGCCGGCCACGAAGTCGACCTCGGGCCTCGTCCCCGCCGCCTCTTCGTCGCGTGCCATGATCTGGCCGTTACGGTAACGCATGACCTCGACGTTCACGCCCTCGTAGTTGGAGTTGGGGTAGCCGTAGTACACCCACAGAAACGCGCAGATCTTCATGTCTTCGGTTGCAGGCGAGAGGGTCTCGTAGCCGTCGGCGGTGACGCGGACGATTTCGCTGGGGCCCAGCTCGTACTCGTCGACGTAGCCGAGCTTCTGATAGGGGAACGACTCGAACGAGATGCAATGCCCCTCGTCGTTTTTGCCGATGAGCACGGGAAGGCGCCCCATGCGGTCGCGCGCGGCGATGATGCTGCCGTCTTGCTCCATGACGAGCAGCGTGAGCGAGCCGTCCACGACGCTTTGCGCGTACTTGATGCCCTCGATGAGGTCTTCCTTCTGGTTGATGAGCGCGCTGATGAGCTCGGTGTCGTTCACCTTCCCGGAGCTCATGGCCATGAACTGGCGCTTCCCGTTATCGAAGCAGGATTCTATGAGCTCCTCGGCGTTGTTGACGGCGCTGACCGTGGTCAGCGCGAACGTGCCGAGGTGGGAGCGGACCAGAAGGGGCTGCGGGTCGGTGTCGCTGATGCAGCCGATGCCGCTTGTGCCGTGGAACCCGGGGAGGTCGTTTTCGAACTTGGTGCGAAACGGCGTGTTCGCGATGGAGTGGATCTCTCGCTGGAATCCCGTCTCGTCGTGAATGATCATGCCCGCGTTCTTCGTTCCGAGGTGGGAGTGATAGTCCACTCCGAAGAACACGTCCAGAACCACATCGCGATGCGAGACTGCGCCGAAAAAGCCGCCCACTTGATACCTCCGCTGGATATTCGCCGCGCGTCACGCGGCCTGTTGCCATTACCTTCTGCAGTATAAGGATTCGCGCGTCGTCGGTCGCCGCCGCGCGGGTCATTTCACCGGTTGTTCACGTGGGCGGCGCACGGTTGCGCGTTGCGAGATTGCAGGATTCTGCGGGGTGAGAGCTGTTGCGGCGAGGGCTTTCGCGGTGTTCTCGGTTCCAGCCGCGGCGTTCGGGCGGTGAATCGGGCGCGTTCGAGGGAGCGCCGTCATGTTCGGCGCTCTGGGTGCGCCGTCTTGTCAACGTGTGCCGAATCGTCACGTGGCTGTCGAGCGGTTGTCTCTATAATGGGGCATCATTTGCACTTGAGTCGTCGGGCGACGCCGTTCGGAGCCCATCCGTTCGCGCCGCTTGATCACGGCTCGCCGTGTCGCCTCGGTTCGTGAGTCTGGCGGGAGGCGCGGCTGAGCAGGCCGTAAGGCGGCGGAATCAACGGCAGGAGGCCCCATGTTCGGAGACAACCTCGACAGGATCGTCAGAGGGATCGAGAGAAATTACGAAGCCGACGAGATATTCTTCACGCACCCGGGCCGACGGTTCCCCAGCCGCGCCGCCATCGAGGGCATGCTGTCGGATATCCGCCGCGTTTTGTTCCCCGGCTACTTCGGCGAGGAGATGCTCTCGCCCTCGACGAGCCCCGCGTACTTCATCGGGGAGACGCTCATCGAGATCGAGCGCGTTTTGCGTCAGCAGCTGGTCCTCGCGTTCACCTACACCTCGAAAGAGGAGGTTCCCAACGCCGACCTGAGCCACAGCAACTACGTGTGCGGAGGTTGCGTTCCCGAGGCCATCTGCGCACGCGCGTCCGAGGCGTGCACGGTGTTCTTTGACGAACTGCCCAACATCCAGCGCGTCTTGCTGACCGACGTTCAGGCGCTCTTCGACGGTGATCCCGCGGCGGGGTCGAAGGAGGAGGTCATCTTCTCTTATCCCGGGCTTTACGCGACGTTCGTCCACCGTGTCGCCCATGTGCTCTTCGAACAGGGCGTGCCCATCATTCCGCGCATCATGACCGAGATCGCCCATTCTGCCACGGGGATCGACATCGGCGCGGGTGCGAAAATCGGCGAGTACTTCTTCATCGATCACGGCACGGGCGTCGTCATCGGCGAGACCACGGTGATCGGCGATCATGTGAAGATCTACCAGGGCGTGACGCTCGGCGCGCTTTCGACGCGCGGCGGCCAGCGCCTGGCGGGGGTGAAGCGCCATCCTACCATCGAGGACAACGTGACCATCTACTCGAACGCCAGCGTCCTCGGCGGCGAGACCGTGGTGGGGGAGGGCTCGGTCATCGCGGGCTCGACGTTCGTGACGTTCTCGGTTCCGCCTCATTCGCGTGTTTCGTTGAAGAACCAGGAGGTCACCGTGCGTCAGCCGGGCGAGCGGGATTAACCCGGCTGCGCATCCGACGGCGCGGCGGGGGGTGAGGCCCGATGACGCGCCCGTCCTCGTCAAGCAGCGAGAACGGCGCGCCCCCTTGCCGACTCATCGGCCGGCGACGCGACGGCGGGGCGGACACCGAGCCCGCTTTGCCGCCGCGCCTTGGGTTCGGCGTGTTTTCCCGCGTGGCGGCTTGTTTCGCGAAGCGGCATGAGTGTAGACTTTGAAGAAAGCCCCGGCTCCGTCTCGTTGAGCGGAGAGGGGCTTTCTTTTCGGAGAAAGAGACGAAGAAGGGGCGAACATGGAGAAGGCGGAGTTCGAAGGCGCGTTGCGCGACGTCGTCGGTGCGGAAAACGTGCGAGCCGAGGAGCCCCTTTCCGCTCATACG
>ERZ827498.2947-NODE-2947-length-15244-cov-3.239581_pt1 | contig 15244 bp, 12 predicted proteins | sample MGYA00519865_ERZ827498 | MGnify/ENA primary metagenome ERZ827498 (study PRJEB31778, sample SAMEA3449328) | human gut metagenome | biome: human gut; feature: human-associated habitat; material: faeces | place: United Kingdom | collected 2010/2012 ...
GCTTCAAGTGTCCCGGTTGCCGGCTGCCGCCATACCGCGTGCCCGTACCTTGCAGCAGATAGACGGTATGATGAAAGCCATTGTCAACGCACATACGGGACGCATAATAGGCTGCACCCTGTTTTGTATCGATGCGCCCGAAGTCATTAATTTAGTATCGCTTGCCATGAAAAACGACCTGCATTACAGTGTCCTGCGCGATTTCATCTTCACACACCCCAGCATGAGCGAAGGATTAAATGATTTATTCAAGGCTTTTTAGCATCTTGGGTTTGGCAGTTAAGTGATTAACTTCTATCTTTGCGACCAATCAAAGAGAGAGGGATGAAAACGAAAAGGTACATTGCATACTTTCTGTTCTTCATCAGCATGATTATGCTGATAGTACCTGTCATTCCCCATCATCACCACGAAGACGGCATAATCTGCATGAAAAACGACCTGCCGTCCGACGGGTGCTGCCAGCATCAGGGCCCTTGCAGCGAACATTGCTGCTGCGACACCGGATGCATGACCACCCATTTCTTCCAACAGACACCCAACTCGGACAACAGTAACCTACATCCGTGTTTCGTGTGGGTGAACACATTATTTACCGAACCGCTTCTCAAACTCCTGGCTCTGCCCGAGGAAACGGGTATCAGGCAAGAATTTGTCTACCTGGAATCTCTTCACGGCACATTCATCACATGTGCCACAGGGCTTCGTGCGCCCCCTTCCGTCCTTGCTTGACCGATAGTTGCCGGAAACGGTTATCCTGCCGGCACAGGAATGTATGCAACCCGGTTGCACCGACCATTCCCTAATTTTGCATTTCCAAACAAGTAAGGACAAAAACAATTATCATGAAGAAAATTCTATTCATGGGAGTCATAGGATTATTCCTGTTAGGCTCCTGCAACAGCAAGTCCGGTGAAGGACACAATCACGAAACGGAAGAACACGCCCATGCGGGACATGACCACGAAGGGCACGACCATGAAAACGAAGGTCCCCGCCACCACCATGACGACGGACACCACCACGGTGAGGAAGCCGCTGCCGCACATAGCGACGAAATCATATTGCCCCCGGCCAAAGCGCAGGCTGCCGGAGTAGCCGTAAGCACCGTCGAACCGGGCGTTTTCAATCAGGTGATTAAAACCAGCGGGCAGGTTATGGCCGCACAAGGCGACGAAAGCGTTGCCGTAGCTACCGTGGCAGGTGTCGTTTCTTTTCACGGAAAAGTCATAGAGGGCATGAGTGTCGGCAAAGGTACTCCCCTCGTGATGCTTTCGTCCAAGAATATGGCGGACGGCGACCCCGTACAAAGAGCGCGCATCGCTTACGAAACAGCCCGAAAAGAGTATGAACGGATGAAAGAACTTCTCCCCAATAAAATCGTTTCGGAGAAAGACTTTGCTCAAGCCCGACAGACGTATGAGAATGCCCGTATCAGCTATGAAGCCGTTGCCAAGAACCATTCGGCCCAAGGACAGGCGGTAACCTCTCCCATCAGCGGATACGTGAAAAACCTGTTGGTAAAGGAAGGCGATTATGTAACCGTGGGACAGCCGCTCGTAAGCATCACTCAAAACCGCAGACTGTTCCTGCGCGCCGATGTTTCGGAAAAATACTATCCGTATCTCCGCACCATCGGTTCCGCCAACTTCTGTACTCCCTACAATAATAAGGTATATACACTGAAAGGCCTGAACGGCCGCCTGCTTTCTTACGGAAAGGCATCGGGCAACAACGGTTATTATGTGCCCGTCACTTTTGAATTCGACAACAAAGGAGATATCATTCCCGGCTCATTTGTCGAGATATTCCTGCTCTCCTCGCCTATGGAGAACGTTATTTCACTCCCCCATACGGCTCTGACCGAGGAACAAGGCAGCTTCTTCGTATACCTGCAAGTGGATGAGGAAGGATACAAGAAACAACTGGTCACTCTTGGAGCCGATAACGGCGAACGGGTACAAATCCTTTCCGGAATCAAGGCAGGCGACAAAGTGGTGACTCAAGGCGCTTATCAGGTGAAACTTGCAGGCGCTACCAATGCAATTCCGGCACATAGCCACGAACACTAAACAGTACAGTCATGTTAAACAAGATAATACATTTCTCTCTTCAGAACCGCATACTGGTGCTGGTGGCATCGGTACTGCTGCTGATAGGCGGTACGTATACCGCAATGCACACGGAAGTGGATGTGTTTCCCGACCTGAATGCGCCAACCGTGGTTATCATGACCGAAGCCAACGGTATGGCAGCCGAGGAAGTGGAACAGTTGGTTACTTTTCCTGTTGAAACGGCTGTAAACGGTGCTACGGGAGTACGCCGGGTACGTTCTTCTTCCACCAACGGGTTTTCCGTTGTATGGGTTGAGTTCGACTGGGAAACGGATGTCTACCTGGCACGCCAGATTGTAAGCGAGAAACTGGCGGTTGTCAGCGAATCCCTTCCCTCCAATGTAGGCAAGCCTACGCTTGGCCCGCAATCGTCTATCTTAGGCGAGATGCTGATTGTAGGACTTACCGCCGACTCGACTTCCATGCTCGACCTGCGCACCATAGCCGACTGGACTATCCGTCCGCGCCTTCTTTCTACCGGCGGCGTGGCGCAAGTTGCCGTACTGGGCGGCGACATCAAAGAGTATCAGATTCAACTCGACCCGGAACGGATGCGGCACTACGGCGTAACCCTTACCGAAGTGATGAACGTTACGCGTGAAATGAATCTGAACGCCAACGGCGGAGTGCTTTATGAATACGGAAACGAATACATCGTGCGCGGTGTCATCTCCACCGACCGGGTGGAGCAACTGGCAAAGGCTGTTGTCAAATTGCAGGACAGCAGTGTCCAGCCAGCAACGTCCAATGCTCCGTATTCCGCTTCCCCCATTTTGCTGGAAGACATTGCCGATGTACGTATCGGAGCCAAACTGCCGAAGCTGGGTACGGCTTCCGAACGCGGCAAGCCCGCCGTACTGCTGACTGTGACCAAGCAACCCGCCACAAGCACGCTTGAACTGACCGACAAACTGGAAACATCTCTGAAGGACTTACAGAAGAACCTGCCACCCGATGTAAAAGTCAGCACCGATATTTTCAGGCAAAGCCGCTTTATAGAAAGTTCCATCGGCAACGTACAGAAATCACTGTTTGAAGGCGGTATATTCGTTGTTATTGTACTGTTCCTGTTCCTTGCCAACGTACGGACTACCGTAATCTCATTGGTGACGCTTCCCTTGTCACTGATAGCTTCGCTGCTGGCGTTGCACTATATGGGATTCACCATCAACACAATGAGCCTCGGCGGTATGGCTATCGCCATCGGTTCGCTGGTGGACGACGCCATTGTCGATGTGGAGAACGTGTACAAACGCTTGCGGGAAAACCGGATGAAACCGAAAGCGGAACGCCTGCCGATACTGGAAGTCGTATTCAACGCTTCCAAAGAAGTGCGTATGCCTATCCTGAACTCCACGCTCATCATCGTGGTAAGCTTCGTTCCTCTGTTTTTCCTGAGCGGCATGGAAGGCCGTATGCTTGTACCTTTGGGCATTGCCTTCATCGTGGCATTGGCAGCTTCTACGGTTGTGGCACTGACGGTGACACCTGTATTGTGCTCCTACCTGCTGGGCAAAGAAAAGATAAAAGACGAAAAGCGTTCCACCGGCGATTCGCCCGTAGCACGCAAGATGAAAGAGTGGTACGGTGCAGCGCTTGCTTTTGTGCTGGGTCATAAGAAGAGCGTATTGGGCGGAACCATCGGTCTGTTTGCAGTGGCGCTTGCCTGCTTCTTCACATTGGGACGCTCGTTCCTGCCGCCGTTCAACGAAGGTTCGTTCACAATCAACATATCATCCTTGCCGGGCATTTCACTGGAAGAGAGCGACAAGATGGGACATCGTGCCGAAGAACTACTGCTTTCCATCCCCGAAATACAAACCGTAGCCCGCAAGACGGGACGTGCCGAACTGGATGAACATGCCTTAGGCGTGAACGTATCGGAAATCGAAGCTCCGTTCGAGCTGAAAGACCGTTCGCGCAGCGAGCTGGTGGCCGATGTACGTGAAAAGCTGGGTACGATTGTAGGCGCCAATGTGGAAATCGGCCAGCCTATCAGCCACCGTATCGATGCCATGCTGTCGGGTACGAAAGCCAATATAGCCATTAAGCTGTTCGGCGACGATTTGAACCGCATGTTCGCTTTGGGCAATGAGATAAAGAATACCATTCAGGACATTCCCGGCATTGCCGACCTGAACGTGGAGCAACAGATTGAACGTCCGCAGCTTATCATCGCTCCCAAACGGGAAGTGCTTGCCAAATACGGCATCTCCTTGCCGGAGTTTTCGGAGTTTGTCAACGTATGCCTTGCCGGCGAAACCGTATCCCAGGTATATGAGAAAGGAAAAAGTTTCGACCTCACCGTACGCGTAAAGGATGATTTGCGGGATGAGATGGAAAAGATACGTAACCTGATGCTCGATACCGGCAACGGACAAAAGATACCGCTGAACTATGTAGCGGAAGTACGCTCGGCAATGGGACCTAACACTATCAGCCGCGAGAACGTGAAACGGAAAATCGTAATCTCCGCCAACGTTGCCGACCGCGACCTGCGCAGCGTGGTAAACGACATACAAGAGCGTGTGGACGCCTCGGTAAAACTGCCGGAAGGCTATCACATCGAATACGGCGGCCAGTTTGAAAGCGAACAGGCTGCAAGCCGCACACTGGCTTTGACTTCATTCATGTCTATCGTAGTGATATTCCTGCTGCTATACCATGAGTTCCGTAGCGTAAAGGAAAGTGCGATTATCCTTATTAACCTGCCTTTGGCACTGATTGGCGGTGTATTCGCCCTGCTCGTCACAACGGGCGAAGTCAGTATTCCGGCTATCATCGGCTTTATCTCGCTCTTCGGTATCGCCACCCGAAACGGTATGCTGCTTATCAGTCATTACAACCACTTGCAGCAGGAAGAGGGATACGGTGTGTACGACAGCGTGATACGCGGTTCGCTGGACCGTTTGAATCCTATCCTGATGACGGCACTGTCCAGTGCGCTTGCATTGATTCCGTTGGCGCTCAGCGGCGACCTGCCCGGTAATGAAATACAAAGTCCCATGGCAAAAGTTATTCTGGGCGGATTGCTGACTTCCACTTTCCTGAACGGTTTCATCATTCCGATTGTTTACCTGATGATGCACGGAAAGAAAGAAGAGATGCATCCGTAATGGCTCCGGACAGCCATCCCGTTATAACGATCAATAAATAATTTAATAACAGAAGATATGAAGCAACTATTTATATTCACCGCTACCATCCTCGCCTGCATGGGGATGAGGGCGCAGGAAACCGGCATTGACTCCGTGCTTCGCCAGATAGAAGCCAACAACAAGGAGTTGCAAGCCAATGCACAACTTATCTCATCACAGAAGCTGGAGAGCAGGACCGAGAACAACCTGCCGGATCCCACCCTCTCATACGCCCATCTCTGGGACTCTAAAAACAGCGATGAAACCGTAGGGGAAATGGTGGTTTCCCAAAGCTTCGACTTTCCCACCTTATACATAACAAGAGGAAAGATGAACCGTCTTAAAACCGGAGCACTGGATGCACAGGCGGCAACCATGCGCCAGCAGATATTGCTGCAAGCCAAAGAAGTGTGCCTGGACATCATCATGCTGCAACACCAGCAGGAGTTGCTCGATGCACGGCTGAAGAATGCAGAGGAGCTGGCCGCCATGTATGCCAAACGGCTGGCTACGGGAGATGCCAATGCCCTGGAAACAAATAAAATCAATCTGGAACTGTTGAACGTACGTACCGAATCGCGCATGAACAGTACTGCCTTGAACAATAAAATCAAGGAACTGCTGGTACTGAACGGCAACCAGCCGCTTACTCCCGGGCGTCCCTTCCCCGACGGCCCCGCCGTACCTACCGCCAAAGCCCTCGGACTGACAGACTATCCCCCGGTTCCGTTGCCAACCGATTTCCATCGGGTATGCAGCGAACTGCTTGCCGCCGATCCCTCTCTGCAATCATTCGACAGCGAAAGCGCTGCAGCCCGCAAGTTCATTTCAGCAAGCAAGCAAGGGTGGCTGCCGAAACTGGAGTTGGGCTATCGTCGCAATACCGAATCGGGACATCCGCTGAACGGTGTTGTCGTAGGCTTCTCTTTCCCTCTCTTTGCCAATAAAGGAAAGGTAAAGATTGCCAAAGCACAAGCCATGAACATCGATTTCCAAAAAGACAATGCAAAAGTAAAAGCAAGTTCCGAGTTGTGGCAGCTCTACGAAGAAGCCCGTAACCTGGACGCTTCCATGCAGGAATACAAACGGACCTTTCAGGAACAGCAGGACCTGACTTTACTGAAACAGGCTCTTGTAGGCGGACAAATCAGTATGATAGAGTATTTCGTCGAAGTTTCGGTCGTTTACCAAAGCAAAACAAATCTCCTGCAACTGGAAAACCAATACCAAAAAGCAATGGCGCGGATATATAAGAACGAACTGTGATGAAGGTGGAAGCAAGTCAAGAATGCACTTTCACCACTGTCTCCGGCAAATAGCCGCTACGGATACGCCACTCCTGCGGATAAAGATTATTGGCACGGTTACCTATATTCTTGACAAAGCCGAGAGGCACATGCTTATATGTCAGCAAAACAACTCCGCGAGGGGCTGCATCCGAAAGGGTGACAGCCTCTTTGCGTAAATAGGCAATGGCCTGTTCATACGATATTTCTTCACAAGGGAAAGCATCCGATACCAATATCCCGCTCACAGCCAAGGCATGACAGGGAATCCAATCCTTGCCTTTCTGTCCGGCAATCTCCAATCCAGCCTGTACAATACGTAAGGACGACTGCAATGCAGACAGTTCCGGAAGATAACATTTTGGGAAAGCGCTGACATTGCCGCCTTTCTGGATAAACTCATACTTATCCGCAGTAAAAATCCACTTCTGCAATATCGCAAGCTGCTCTTTGGAAAGTCCTGGAATTTGCTTCCCTTTTCCCTGGACTTTACGTCCCTTTTCCCTGGACTTTTCTACTCTGAGCCCTGGAGTTTCAGGAGCAATTGCCAGGGAAATGAGTTGCTTATCCCCGGAGTTTCGGACGCTCATGCCCGGCTTCCGGAGAACTGCCAGAAAGAAGCCCTCTCCCTGCGTCTTATGAGGCAGGAAACGATAAACGGGAAAGGATTCTCCCTGCAACAAGTTACCCGTTATATTCCACTCTTCCGCAACATCGAGCGGAAGTACCTCTGCACCGAATTCATCCCTTATCCAACGGATGTTTTCTTCGTTTTCCTTTGTGTTATAAGTACAAGTGCTATATATCAGTATGCCGCCCGGTTTCAGACAAGGCCAGATATCCGCAATAATCCTCCGCTGCCGCTGCCGGCAGATTTCCACATTCTCCGGGCTCCACTCGCTTATGGCAATAGGGTCTTTGCGGAACATACCCTCACCGGAGCAGGGCACGTCCGTCAATATCACGTCGAAGAAATCTTCCAGCGGTGTAAAGTCCGACGGGTCGCTATTGGTAACCACCACATCGGGATGTCCCCACTTGGTCAGATTCTCGGCTAGTATCTGAGAGCGGTTGCGGATAACCTCATTGGCTATCAACAGACTATTGTCGGGAAGAATGCTTCGGATATGCGTCGACTTACCGCCCGGAGCGGCGCAAAGATCGAGCATCACTACCGGTTCCTCACCCATATACTGCTTCAGAGCCTGTTCAACAAACATGGATGAGGCTTCCTGCACATAATAACAGCCCGCATGGAACAAGGGATCAAAAGTAAATGTCGGGCGTTCTTCCAGGTAAAAACCGGAAGTGCACCAAGGAACGGCATGTTCTCCGGAGCGGAAAGCAAAAGGTTTCAGCGGATTCAACCGGATGCTGACGGATTGCTCCGACTCCAAAGAAGTCACTAATTCCTTATAATCCTCATCTCCCAAAAGAGTGCGGGTATAGTCTGCAAAAGAAACGGGTAGTTCCATAGGTTTTACTTTTTAAATACGCAAAGGTAGTATAAATATTTTGCGGTCGATAATAGCTTTTCTAAAAAAAATGTCGTCTCTTTGCAACTTTCCAAGCAAATGGGTACGTCTAACACACAAAGAAACCTATAAAAACAAAAAACAGCATGATTATGAAACGCATTATCTTCGCACTGACAACCGCCTTAATGCTTTGCACATTGGCACAAGGAAAGAACCGGACCATTACGGAGAATGACAGTCTGGGAAACAAACAAAGAGTCATAGAATTGAAGGATACCGTGATTGACGGAAAAGCCGTCACGGACACCCTTAGCATCATGACTTACGAAAACAGTTCAAACAGTAACTCAGAAAGTGACAATGATTACAAGCATCATAGCAGTGCTTACGATTTCGGCTGGAATATCGGACATGCCACGAGAGACGCAGTCATTGCGATTACAGCTATTGTGTTCGTTTTCGGCTTTCCTTTAATCATCGTATTCATCATCTTTTTCTTCCGCTACAAAAACCGGAAGGCCAAATACCGCCTGGTGGAACAAGCATTAGCCAGCGGACAACCGCTGCCGGAAAATCTGTTTAAAGAAGCCGATTCGACAGATATCCGCAGTAAAGGAATCAAGAATGTGTTCGTCGGTATCGGGCTGTTCATATTCCTCTGGGCCATTACCGAAGAATTCGGACTTGGCTGCATAGGCCTGCTTGTCATGTTCACAGGCTTCGGACAGCTCGTCATCTACTATACGCAACAAGACAGAGCCCCTAAAAGCAATGATAAACCCGATAATGCAAGAACCGTCTTTCCGGAAAAGAATGCAGAAAAATGAGTCAGCTCAATGATATATCGTTAGTCGCACAGGTCGTGGTGTTTCGCAACACCAGGGCCTTCGACCGGTTAGTAGGAAAGTATCAGTCGTCCGTACGGCGTTTTTTTCTGCACCTGACTTGTGGCGACAGCGAATTGAGCGATGACCTGGCGCAAGATACATTCATTAAAGCATACACCAATCTCTCCTCATTCAAAAACCTGTCCAGTTTCTCCACCTGGCTATACCGTATTGCTTATAATGTATTTTATGATTATCTTCGCACCCGTAAGGAGACCGACAGTCTGGAAACACTCCGGGTAGACGCTCAATACAGTACGCAGCAAAACGACATAGGGCGGCACATGGACATTTACCGTGCGCTGAATATGCTGAAAGAAACGGAACGGACCTGTATCACTCTTTTTTATATGGAAGACCAAAGTATAGAGAAGATTGCAGACATTACCGGCTACCCGACAGGAACAGTAAAAAGCCACCTGTCGCGGGCCAAAGAAAAAATGGCTACCTACTTAAAACAAAATGGTTATGACGGAAAACAATGATAAACTCCTGATTGATTTCTTTGCCGAAAACCGGCTGGAAATACCCGACAATGGCTTCACCCGCCGTGTGATGCGCCATTTGCCCGACCGTACCCGACGGATTTCACAAGTATGGGTTACGTTCTGTTTCACGCTGGCATTAGTGCTGTTCTTTGTTTTCGACGGATTGCAACAGGTATTGGGTACACTTCGTGAAACACTCACCGCCGCTGCCCAAAGCGGAGTCACCGAACTTGATCCCAAATCTTTATTGGTTGCGGGCATAGTATTACTCTTCCTGCTCTATCGCAAAATATGTTCATTGGCTTAAACGCTTTGGAAATCGCAAACGGTAATTTCCTCATAGAATAAATAAACTTCCTTACAGAACAATACAATCAACCCCTACCTTGTTAATAAAAGGTAAGGGTTGATTTTTTTATAAACAAATGAACATATCTCAATGATATATTGTATATTTGCGAACTCATAAAACTAAATAAACTTATAAAGTTTTGAGACAGATTTCATTCATCATATTATTTACATTTTTTATTGGAAGCGTCCGAGCGCAAAGTACCAGCGATTCTCTTGTAATGAACTACATGCAAGATATGGAAATACCGCTGACTTACAACAATAAAGTCGAACTATTGATGACCGGTCGTGAAAAGTTTATTGATTTATTCGAAACTATCCGCCATGCCCGGCACCACATTCATCTGGAATATTTCAATTTCCGTAACGTCTCCATCGCCAATGCCCTTTTCGATTTACTGGCAGAAAAGGTAAAAGAAGGTGTAGAGGTACGTGCCATGTTCGATGCGTTCGGCAACTGGTCCAATAACCAGCCGTTGAAAAAACATCATTTGCAGGCGATAAAGGCACGCGGCATCGAACTCGTCAAGTTCGACCCCATCACCTTTCCCTATATCAACCATGCCATGCACCGCGACCACCGGAAGATAGTGGTTATCGACGGAAAAATCGGCTATACGGGCGGGATGAATATTGCCGACTATTACATCAACGGCTTGCCTAAAATCGGTAAATGGCACGACATACACATGCACATAGAAGGGGATGCCGTACGTTACCTGCAAGGTATCTTCCTGACTATGTGGAACAGGGAAACCGGACAACACATCGGCGGTCCGGCATACTTCCCCAACCTGCCCCAATTTCCGGACAGTATAGCCGAGGAGATTGCAATAGTAGACCGCACCCCGCGGGAAACACCCCGGTCTATCAGCCATGCCTATGCCGTTTCGATAGAAGCTGCTCAAAAAAATATCCAGATAGTAAACCCCTACTTCGTTCCGACGAAATCCATCCGTAAGGCTATCAAGAAAGCGTTAAAGAAAGGTACGGAAGTGGAGATTATGATACCGGCTGTATCGGATATTCCCTTTACGCCCGAAGCCTCTTTTTATATCGCACATAAATTGATGAAACGGGGAGCCAAAATTTACTTGTTCAAGGACGGATTTCACCATTCCAAAGTAATGATGGTAGACAGCACTTTCTGTACGGTAGGCACTGCAAACCTCAACAGCCGCAGCTTGCGCTACGATTATGAGACCAATGCTTTCATCTTCGACCCTTCAACAACGAACCAGTTGAACAGCATGTTCGAGAGGGACAAAAAGAACAGTACCTTGCTCACGCCCGAGATGTGGAAAAAGCGCTCCGGCTGGAAAAAGTTTCTCGGCTGGGTAGGAAATCTGCTGACTCCTTTCCTGTAAATCTTTTATAACGCAAATTTTCAATATACCGAGAACTTTGCCTACCTTTGGCAAGGCTTTTAATAAGTAACTCCATGAAACAATATTTAGACTTACTCAACCGTGTACTGACTGAAGGCATAGAAAAAAGCGACCGTACCGGAACCGGTACAATCAGCGTATTCGGACACCAGATGCGTTTCAATATGGACGAGGGCTTCCCTTGTCTGACTACCAAGAAACTTCATTTGAAATCCATTATCCACGAACTGCTCTGGTTCCTGAAAGGCGATACAAACGTAAAATACCTGCAAGACAACGGGGTACGCATCTGGAATGAATGGGCCGATGAGAATGGAGATTTGGGGCATATCTACGGTTACCAATGGCGTTCGTGGCCGGATTACAAAGGCGGAACCATCGACCAAATCAGTGAAGCGGTGGAAACAATCAAGCACAACCCCGATTCACGCCGTATCATAGTGAGTGCCTGGAACGTCGGCGATTTGGACAACATGAATCTGCCGCCTTGCCATGCATTCTTTCAGTTTTATGTAGCCAACGGACGACTCAGTCTGCAACTTTACCAACGCAGCGCGGATATTTTTCTGGGAGTACCTTTCAACATCGCATCATACGCATTGCTCTTGCAAATGGTAGCCCAAGTTACGGGATTGAAAGCCGGGGATTTTGTACATACCCTGGGAGATGCACATATCTATCTGAACCACTTGGAACAAGTGAAACTCCAACTGAGCCGTGAGCCGCGGGCACTTCCGCAAATGAAAATAAATCCGGATGTAAAGGACATATTCGATTTCAAGTATGAGGACTTTGAATTGGTCAATTACAATCCTCACCCGCATATTGCCGGAAAAGTAGCGGTATAGGAAAGAGAGTATCTTCTATCATTAAAAGACCACTTGATTACATCAGACAATATGATTAGCATTATCGCCGCAGTAGACCGACACATGGCTATCGGTTATGAAAACAAACTGTTATTCTGGCTTCCCAATGACTTGAAACGTTTCAAAGCGCTTACTACCGGGAACACCATCATCATGGGACGGAAAACATTCGAATCACTCCCTAAAGGAGTTTTGCCAAACCGGCGCAATATCGTATTGTCTACCCGTCCCGACACCCTATGTCCGGATGCGGAAATCTTCCCTTCTCTTGAAGAAGCTTTGAAGCACTGTGAACAGGATGAACAAATCTATATTATAGGTGGAGCCAGCGTATACCGCCAGGCCTTGCCATTGGCAGACGCACTCTGCCTGACAGAGATAGATGCCGAAGCTCCTCAAGCAGATGCCTACTTTCCGGAAGTATCCCCTGAAATATGGCAAGAAAAAAGCAGAGAATCCCATCCTATAGATGAAAAACATCCCTGCCCTTATGCTTTTGTCAATTATATCCGCCGATAACCGGTAGGATTATTCATCCTCATCGTCTATCACTATCGGCATCTGACGTTTAATTGCCTCGTGGAATGAAATCAACGTTTCCGTACGAGACAACCCCAACGGTTGCAATTTATCATGAATAATGCTCAGCAAATGATGATTGTTCCGTGCATACAGCTTAATAAACATATCGTATTTACCGGTAGTAAAGTGACATTCCACGATTTCAGGAATAGCTTCCAGCGCTTTTGTCACGGCATCAAAAGTTGCGGGATCTTTTAAATAGATTCCGATATACGCACAAGTCTCATATCCTATCTTTTCCGGATCTATGACATATTCCGACCCTTTCAATATACCCAGATTTGTCAGTTTCTGAATACGTTGGTGAATAGCTGCTCCGGATACATTACAAGCTCTGGCAACTTCGAGGAAAGGAATACGCGCATTATCGGCAATCAGCTGCAATATCTGCTCGTCTAAAGTATCCAATTGATGATGTCCCATTTCTAATCTCAATAATTAATTAAATAAATTATTTTACCGTATTCCGCTACGGCAATGTGCAAAGTTAGCGATTTTTTCATGAATAAAAATACGAATTATAACTTTTCTTGCTAAAAAGAGAATAATCATACATGCAGGGGAATACAGACAAAAATCGTATATTTGTGAAATGATTAAATTATTATGGACATGAAAAAGCATATCTTATTCTTACTCTGTTTAATAGCTGTATCATCTACCCGCGCACAAGTCTTTGCCGACCATTTTGCAGATAAAACCCTTCGCGTCGATTATATCTTTAACGGCAATGCATCCGGGCAAGCTATCTGTCTGGACGGGTTATCCGCCCTCCCCACCTGGGCAGGAAGAAAGCATCATCTGGCGGAACTCCCGTTGCAAGGCAACGGGCAGATTGTTATGCGCAATGCAGCCAGCGGAAAGACTATTTATACTACCTCTTTCTCCTCACTCTTCCAGGAATGGCTGGAAACGGACGAAGCCCGGAATGTAACTAAAGGATTTGAAAATACATTTCTCCTTCCCTACCCGCTTCAGCCGGTTGAAATAGAAATAACCCTGCTCGACCCACGCCGCAATGTCCGCGCGTCCATGAAACACATCGTGCATCCAAACGATGTATTGATAGAGCAAAAAGGAAATTCACACATCACACCGCATAAATACCTCCTGCACAACGATAGTCCGGAAAAGTGCATCGATGTAGCCATTCTTGCAGAAGGATATACACTCCAAGAAATGCAGGCATTCTATGAAGATGCCGATATCGCTTGCAAAAGCATTTTCGACCACGAACCTTTCAAATCCATGAAGAAACGGTTCAATGTAGTAGCCGTAGCCAGTCCTTCCACAGATAGCGGAGTCAGCGTGCCAAGATTGAACGAGTGGAAACATACTGCCTTCAGTTCACATTTCAGCACGTTCTATTCCGACCGTTATTTAACAACATCACGCGTAAAAGCAATTCATGATGCTTTAGCCGGAATACCCTATGAACACATTATCATATTGGCTAATACGGAAGAATATGGCGGTGGCGGTATCTATAACTCATACACCCTCACAACAGCCCATCACCCGATGTTCCGACCGGTAGTAGTACATGAATTCGGACACAGTTTCGGCGGACTTGCCGATGAATACTTCTATGATAATGATGTCATGACCGATACCTATCCCTTGGATATAGAACCGTGGGAGCAGAACATCAGTACACAAGTGGACTTTGCAGCCAAGTGGAAAGACATGCTTAGTGAAAATACTCCCGTTCCCACTCCGGCAGAGGTAAGCGAAAACTATCCGACAGGCGTGTATGAAGGCGGCGGTTATTCAGCGAAAGGAATCTTCCGACCGGCAGAGAATTGCCGCATGCGCACCAATGAATATCCGGCTTTCTGCCCTGTGTGCCAACGCGCTCTTCGCAGAATTATTGAGTTTTATACCGAATAATAAAAAACAAATTTTAAAGAACCTGCTTATGATTAAATTTCAACGCATCACTACCACGGATGCAGCCTTGTACAAGTACATGGAGCAGTTGATGACTGCTTCTTTCCCTTCTGAAGAATATCGTCCATTGGAAGAATTGCGTAATTATACAGATAGCAAACCGCATTTTTACTGTAACATTATTCTCCATCAAAATACTCCGGTAGCCTTTATTACCTACTGGGATTTCGGACATTTCTGCTATGTAGAGCATTTTGCCATTGACCCGTCTCAACGCAATGGAGGTCATGGCAAAAACGTTTTAAACCATTTATGCCACCAGCTAAAGAAACCCATTATCCTGGAAGTGGAAATGCCGGAAGAAGAAATGGCAATACGCCGAATCAATTTCTACAAACGGCAAGGTTTTACATTATGGGAAAAGCCGTACATGCAACCGCCTTATAAATCTGGAGATGATTACCTTCCCATGCTATTAATGGCTTATGGCGATTTAGAATGCGATAAAGACTTCGAACAGGTAAAAAAGTGCATCTATCGGGAAGTATACAACACTAAATAAATAGGAACACTCATTCTTCCAAAGTTCCCATACATAATAAAATAAAGGTCGCCTGTTTTTACAAGCGACCTTTATTCAATATAGTCTGAACTAACTTTACTGACGCGGCTGCGCAGAATAGTTAATCTTCAATGCATACGCTTTACGAAGAGCCTCTTTGATATCTGTTACGATACCCATTTTCGTATCTTGGTCAACTTTCAAAGACA
>ERZ827498.2954-NODE-2954-length-15191-cov-295.754559_pt1 | contig 15191 bp, 2 predicted proteins | sample MGYA00519865_ERZ827498 | MGnify/ENA primary metagenome ERZ827498 (study PRJEB31778, sample SAMEA3449328) | human gut metagenome | biome: human gut; feature: human-associated habitat; material: faeces | place: United Kingdom | collected 2010/2012 ...
TTTGATGATGATAAGATACAAAAGTTTAGAGAAAGTGATGAAGCAAACAAAAATGCTTTAGCTTACTATGATTCAGAAAATGAAGAAATAGTTGTAGGTAATGATTGGTTAAGTAGAACTGTTGATGCTAATACTGCTGGCGATGATGCAGTTCGTGTTCTTATCCATGAAAAACTACATAGTAAAATCAATAATAGTAGAAATCCTAAGCAGTTTAGAGAAAAGCTTAGAACCATATATGATGACTTTGTTAAAGCTATTGATGCTGATTTAGCTAATCTTAACGATAGTACTTTCGATGAGATTAATGCTCGCTTTGATAATAAAGCTACTAATATAGATGCTCTTCGTGCTTATCTTACTCATATTAAAGAATATCAATTTGAAAAGTTTAGTACAAGACCAGATACTCAACTTGAAGAGTTCATTGTAGAATCTCTTACTTCTAAAGGTCTTATGGATTATCTTAATTCTGTTAGAGTTGAAGGTGAACATAAAGGTAAAACTAGTAGTCTTTGGCAAAAGATTATGGAGTTCATAAGTAGACTGTTTGGTATTGAAATTAGGGATGAATCTCTTAGAGCTAAAGAGTTTAATATTCTTGCTAATAAATTCAAAGAAAATAAAGTTGCTCCTAAGACTGAAGTCAAAGAAGAAACTAAAGCATTTGTTGAAGGTACTCTTGAATTTAAAGAAGATGAAACTAAGCCTGAAGAAGTTCCTGAAGAAGTTCCTGCTGATGATAATATTACAAATATTACAGAAGGTAATAATGCAGTTAATGAAGATGAACTTGATGATTTACTTAATATGGGTAGTAGTGTTGATGATAAAACTTTAGGTAGTTTTTCTTCGTTATACTCAGCAGTCCGGGCACTTCCAATGGATGAACAATCTCGTATGTTCGATATGGTTGAGCGTGGCGAGTTTTCTATATCTTGTCGATAGATTATTCACAGAATAAATTTTATGGTTCTAGAGGAGAATTTAAAATCCTCTAGAACTTTATTGTTTAATTAAATAATATAATTATGGCTAGTTGTCCTATTACACCTAAAGATTTTTTAGGTACTGAGACTGGAACCCGTCTCAAAGAACTTTGTGGTAATGATGTAGTTAAGTTTAATGCTATAACTACATTAGTTTATAACCCTGAATCCAAGACTGGATTTACTAAAGATTTTGATGATTATCGTTTAGGTAACGATGCTGCACAAGAAGCTCTTGAATTTTATAATTCAAGACATTTTAGTGTTGGTGCTCAAACTACTAAATCTAAGTTTAATGATGTTATAACTAGATTTGGTTATCTTAGTACTACAGCTAAAGTTATGGCAAATAGAATTATAGGTAATACTATACTTACTTTCTTTGCTAACGATGTAGTTAAAGGTAAATTTAATAAAGATAATAACAATGCTAATTTTTATGCTAATAGAGTTGTATCTTTTGGTGCAGTTCAAGTAGCTAAAAAGTACTTTGAAAATAAAGGTCAGAAGTTTACTAATAAAGAAATACTTAGTTTAGTTAATCAAATTCTTGGCTTTACTAGTAATGGTAATTTTGAAAAAATAGATGATGTTTTCGCTAACGCTAGTAGAGAAGATAAAAACTTTTATGCTATGGTTAAAGAAATGATTCTTAATAAAGTTTCTTTCTTTAATTCTATTTATGCTGGCGATAGTCGTCTAGGTATGCTTCGTTTTAAGTCTGATGAAGCTATTGATGAGAAGGTAGATTTAGATAGTGAAATGGAATCTATTCTTAATGGTAACGAAAATGATGAACTTGCTGACTTTAATAAAGAATTTGATGTAGATGGTACTACTGCTAGATGGGACGATAACAGTGGTATGGGAAGTAATTTTATGAAAGGTATTGATGAAGATATTCGTATGATACTTTTCACTATTCCTAAGCTTAATGATATTAATAAAGTTGATGGTAAATATAATTATGATAGAAGTAATGAACTTGGTACTATTGATTTTATTGATGGTAAGAAAGTAATAGCTGCTATTATATCTAAAATAAGTAGAGATAATATTACTAGTTTTATTAATAGTATTAAGACTATTGCTGAACAGAATAAAGAGATGTCTGGTCTTATTAAACTTTACGAAGATTTAAAAGCTAATAGAGATTTTGCTATTAGATTTAGAAGTCAATTTGTAAAGACTATTATGCCTAAGACTGAAACTAGAACTGAATCTGATGGTACAGTTAGAGCTGTACTTTCTAATAAAGAATCTAATAGAAGACAATCTCTTATATTTAGTTTTCAAAATAATGTAAAGCATACTACACTTAATGTTGATCCAAATGCTATTGAAGTATTTCGTTCTGCTGTAGAAAGTGCTAAAAGAAGATATAAACTTTCTGCTAAAAATGAGATTAGACGTAATGCTGCATTTGCTGATATTGTTGCTAATTTAACTAAAGCCCTTAAAGCTTATTATCCTGATATGGATGCCAATGCTGTAAGAAATTATCTTATTGGTAATAAAACTAATGGCAGAGTTGATGTTGATATTAACACTAGTAATCTTCTTGCTCATTTGAAAAATATTAGTGATGCTTCTACTAAAGCAAATGATAATCTTCGTGAAGAACAAGAACATAAAAGAGAATGGAATAAAGAAGAACATGACAATAATGAAACTTATGTTCCATTACATACTGAAATTATTCCTGCTACTGCTATAGCTGCTGCTAATAGTTTTGCTACTGATATAGAAGCTTATTCTACTGTTGCTCTTCAGTTTAATTCTAAGAATGTTCTTGGTAATCAAAGTTCTGATATTATTAATAGTTCTATGATTACTTATCTTATGAATGCTATTAATGGTACTGAAATGTCTGTTGATGCTGAAGGTAAACTTTCTCCTGAAGCTCTTATTCAATACGGTAATGAAAAGTTTCGTGTTAATTCTAAAGAAAAAGGTAATCAATATAATTTTAGTAATATTCTTCTTGAGCAACGTGGTGTTGATGGAAAAATTAAAGTATTTGGTCTTTTCCGTAAACTTGGAGATAAGTATGTTCCTACAGAATATGCTAAAGATTTGATTAATGTTAGTTTGTTTAATGGTGCTGGAAATCCTAATACTGGTCAGAATGTACTTTATTCTGGTATGAGTAAGATGGATTATATCTATAGTGCTATTGCTAATTTTGTAAATACAGAAGCTGACTATCTTTCTAAGAATGAATATGATATTGATTTTGCTAATTACTTTATGCGTGTTCCTTCTGATGCTCCTAAGAATTTTATTATTAGAGCTGCTAGATATAAAACTAAAGGAGGAAGTTATGGTAATCTTTTTAATGTAGAAAATAGTAAAGAAGTTAGTCAAGCTATTGAAATTTATCTTGATACAGAAATTCCTAGTGAAACTCGTGCAGACAATGAAGTAAAAACTTCTAAGTTTGTTAATCTTACTACCAATAAAGAGTATAATCAAATGGTTCACGATTTGACTACTAAAACTATTGGTCGTAGAAAGATTATGCCTTTTAATATTCTTGAAGGTAAAAATCATAAATCAGGTTCTGAAATTGCTGTTGGTTATAAATATACAGATGATAGTGGTAAAGTAGATAAATATGAACTTCACGGAACACTTTATATAGATAGTAATGGAGCTTATTATATTACTGATGCTAAACCTGTTCTTATTTCTAGTATGAATGAGACTAAAGTTAGTGATAGATTTTCTCCTACTCTTTATCAATCTTTAGTATCTAAGATTAATCGTAGAGCTAATGTTACAGGTATGATTGGTAATACTAAAGTAAATAGAGTTATAAATACTAATCATCCACTTTATATACAATATAGAAACATGTTTGTACAAGAACTTACAGACATGGCTCATTCTATTAATCAATGGTTTGAAACTGATAGTACTGGTAAAATTCTTCGTTGGCAAAAGAACGAAAATCCTGAACTTGCTGGTCAGCCTAAATTTAAAGGCGATTGGGGATTTGATGAAGAAAGTGCTAGAAGAGCTTATGCTGTTTATGAAGTAGGTAAAGGTCATAAACATTTTGTAGAAATGAATCCTACTACTAAAGCTCTTACTTTTACTGGTAGACTATTCCATGATGATAGATTTGAACTTACTGATAAAGATGGCAATGTAGATAATAAAGCAGAGAAGTTATTAGAAAAGATGTTTCCTTCCCTTTACGGGGCGGATATAGATGGTTATATTCACTTTACTGCTAATGGTGATGAAGTTACTGTAAATCTTTCTAAAGAACAAGAAGATGAGATTGCTAATATGATTAGTGATTTTATTATTACTTATGTAAATCAACAAGTTGAAAAGTTTGATAATTTTAAAAGTATAGATGTTGCTAATATTATCAACGATGATAATGTTGCTGATTTTGTACTTAATTATAGACTTATGTGTGGTAACTTTAATGACTTATTTGAAGGTGATACTAAGTTCTATAAAGATAATCAAACTCTTCTTAAACGTACTAAGGAAGACCAGGCTAGTGGAGTACCTTATGGTTTTGCTGATTACACTACTGATTATGCTAATGGAATAACAGATGTTGCGTTTAGCGAACTTAATACTAGTAGAGTTCAAGCTGAATTTGCTAATTATAAAAATCCTCTTAATGTTACACAACGTAATAAGTTTAGAGGTGTAACTATTAAGAATACTATTAGAACTTCTGAAGAATGTAAAGTTGCAACATTTGATAAAGATGGTAAACAACTTTCTGAAGATGGTAGTCTTGTAAAAGACCTTGTAAAGAATGCCGGTCTTACTATTGACCAAGCTAGAACTTTAATAGGTGGTTATCAAGGTACTACTGTAAACGATGCTCAATCTTATATTACTTTTGAAGAATGGGTTCGTCGTATTGCTGGTAGAGGAAAACTTAATGAATATCTTCCTCTTATTAAGAAGATTCAGAATGATGAACCTCTTAGTGTTGATGATATTGATACTTTTGTACAAGTACAAAAGAACTTCTATTATGACCATTATTTTGATAAGTATTCTAAGAGATTTGTACCTCGTCAAATTAAGAATGCTGAATTTGTTCTTATACCTAGATTTATAAAAGGTACTCAACTAGAACAAGTTTATAATCTTATGAAAGATAATGGTATTGACCAACTTAATACAGAAGAAACAAGTAAAGCTGGTAAAGCTAGAGTACTTGAAATTTTTGATAGTAAGACTGGAGAAGTAACACAAAAACATATTGATGATTTTAATGCTCATGCTAAAGATTATGTTGAAGAATATGATTATAATCATCTTTATACTCAGCAAGAAACTCCTCAACATATGAATGCTGAAAATAAAGCTGGTATTCAAATTATGAAGAAGATTGTTGATAATATTCCAGTTAATAGTCGTCTTTATAAAAAGAAAGAAGAGTTTTTTAAACTTTATAGTGCTAACATTAGAGATTCATTTAATAGTCTTGCTAGTGAACTTAATATTCCTAGAGACGCTAATGGTAATATTCTTTTTGAAGCAAATGGAACTATTAAAGGTATAGATTATCATACATTCTTTAATAAGTTGAAAGAAGAGTGTATGCGTTTAGGTCTTGATAGTAATATGATGGATTATGTAACTCTTGCTGAGCAAGCTGTTAATCCTATTACTGGAAGACCTAATGTTAATATGCCTATGATTCTTAGTAATGCTATTACTAAGCTTGAAAGTGTTAGTCAATCTGTGTTTAATAGAGCTATTACTCGTCAAACTCTTCCTGGTTTCCATGCTGCTCAGATTACTAATGTTGGTTTTAAAGCAACTAAAGAACAAATTAGTTATTCTAAAGAGCTTCGTTATCATCCTGTAACTAAAGAACATCCAGAAGGTGAACGTTATGTTGAAATAATGCTTCCTGCTAGTAATTTTGGTTTTGCTAAAAATGCTGATGGTACTTATAAAAAGAGTAAAGAAGACCTTCTTAAAGAACTTCAAGCTGCACATCTTGATACTCTTATTGGTTATCGTATTCCAACTGAGGGTAAACAATCTGTTTGTGTAATGAAAGTAGTTGGTTTACTTGATGATGCTCAAGGTTCTACTATTGTTGTTCCTGATGATTGGGTTTCTCAAACTGGTTCTGATTTTGATATTGACTCTGTATATGGTATTCAATATAGTAGTTATGTAGATAAGCATGGTAATATTCGTAAACAAAGTTATTCTGATGAACTTGATATTTATGATTATGCTAATTATGTAAATAGACATCTTGAGAAAGCTGATAAGATTAAAGATAAGTCAGTTAGAGAAGCTTTTGAAAAACTTAATAAAGAAATAGATGAACAATTTGAAAAGTCTCGTAAAGAATTAGCTGAAGAAGAAACTCAAGCTTATGACGCTTTATCTGATGAAACTAAAACGCTTGTAAAACATGCTTATATAGATTTTGAAGACTTTGCTGAAAAGAATCCAGAAAGTGGTAAACTTACAAAAGATAGTTATCTTAAACAACTTCAATATGTAGCTGATTATATTCGTGTTAATAAAACTACTCTTGATGATGCTGATAAAAATTTCATTTCAGTACATGAAGATATGGTTGATTCTATTAGTAATGAATATATTGATAAAAAAGCTTTTAAGTCTGATAAAGCTAAAGAGATTCTTCAAGCTAGAATTGATAAGTTTAATAAAGCTGCTAAAAAACTTGGTATTATGAGTTATAATGAATATTTAGCTCAAAATGTAGAAGATGCTAATACTCGTAATTCTCGTAATAATCGTATTCTTGATGATATGATTGATATTCTCAAAGATGATATATCTCTTGAGGAGAACTTGTCACGTTCTAATTTTGATGATATTATCAATGCGCGTGATAAAGTTATTAATCCTGTAGTTAAGAAAACACGTAACGCTAGAAGTTCTTATGACTTCCTTGACCAAGCTGATTATCAAGAAGATGTTATGAGTGGTGCTAAACTTAAAGCATTTAGTGTTACTCGTGATACTTTTGTTTCTGTTTGTAATACTGTTCAACCTACTATCAATAGTGATTATGAAGTAACAATTTCTTATGATAAAGATAAGTATGATGTTAAAGAACTTATAGATAGATTTGGTGAAGATAATGTTACCACTGATCATGAAACAGGTGATTATCTTGTAACTCATACTACTATCGGTTGGACCAATGATAATAAAAATGTAGATGGTCGTATTCTTACTGCATATACTTCTCAAACTACTGCTCATATTCTTGATGCTGTTAAGGAAGGTGCTATTCCAAATGTAAATGACTTTACTTTTGCAGTATATAAAACTCTTCCTGATATTGGTAGTAATTATGATACAACTGTTGCGTTTATTATGCAGCCTGCTATTAGTCGTATTGTAGAAGAGTATAATGCTAATAAGTCTATTTATGCTGAAGATACTTCTAAACCTATTCATAATGCTATTAAAAAATTAGCTATTGAAATGAATATTGGAGTAACAGAAGATGACAATATTAAAACTGTAATAGACAAAGTAAATACTGCTCTTGGTACAGAATATAGTCTTACTTCTAACAATAGAGTTATTCTTAATTATAAAGAATTAGCTAATAGACTTAATCAAAAGGAGAGCCGCCCCGTAGAAGATATGATATATGATATGTCTATACTTTTTGCTTATAATGATATTAATCGTTTAGCTCAAGGTATTAGTTCTTTAGCTCGTGTTTGTAATCCTGATAGATTTGGTGCTAAGCAAACTCTTTTTGCTACTAATAAAGTATTTACTGATATTCAAGAAATCGTTAATGGAGAAAATGCTAATATAGAAAATGTTCTTTCTGTTAAAGATAAAGATAACGAAATGTCTTTCCTTGAAGCTATTTATCCTGGTCTTCTTACTAAAAATGCTACTGGTAATAAAGTTGTAGATATTAGAAGTTATATGATGGATAAACATAATGATAGTCAATCTAAATATCCTTCTCTTCATTGCTTCTTAAAGTATGCTACTGCTACATCTAGTAGTATTAATAGTATGTTGTTTGATACTCAGACTGATAGTTTTAAGAATCTTGTTTATAGTCTTGAAAATACTTTTAGTGATAGAAGTCGTAATATTAACGAGAAAGAATATAATGATTTTCAACAATATATTCTTAGTAGTATATATAATCATGTTGCTCCAGTAATGTATAGTAGTAAAGTATTTGCTGAACAAGATGGTACATTAGTTTACGGTTTTGATAATGAAAGTGATACTATTGCTGAACGTCAAAGAATATTTGGATATAACGCTAAACCTCAGTTTAACTTTGATTGTGAATATATTAATAGACCAACTCCTTCTGAAGTAGAAGCTTTTATTAAGCTTACTCCTGCTCAAAAGGTTGCTTATCTTCAAAGTAAATCTGAAGATGCTGGTATATTTGGTTTGCTTAAAGTAAACTTGTTCAATCAATATGAATATAATACTACTGGTCAATCTAAGCAAAGTATTCAATTCAAAGATGATACTACTGATGTAGAAACTGCCTATATGTTATTCGACCAAGCAACTAATAGTGATAATCCTCTTGTTAAACTTGCAGCTATTGATATGATTAAATATGCTTTTGCTGTTGAGAATTTCAAGATGAGACGTAATGGTATTAGTAAAGTTATTACAAATGATGCTCTTAGAAATGCTGATTTGTTTGGTGGTAAATCTGCTATTAGTTATATAGTTGATGAGTTTAATAATTTTGCTGGAACTTATGATGTTGCTGAACGTTATGTTCGTTCTCATAGTGATAGCAATTTTATCTATCATAAGACAGTTAAGAATGTTCGTAGAAATGGTACTTATGTTTCTGAATTAAGTAAGTTCAAGAAACCAAACAATCTTTTTGTATTTGATTTATCTGATATTAGTATTGTTGGAGAAAAGATTGTTAATCTTAGACATGACATAGAAACTACTGATGATGATAATGAAATTAAATCGCTTAATGTAGAACTTAAAACAGCTCTTGCTGAATATAATAATTTAAAGTCTCAAAGAGCACTTGCCGCTAAGTATGGTTTTATTAATGAATCAAATACTAATGATGACTTTTATGCAAATCATTATGTTCATCTTAATGAAAAAGTAGGTAAAGAATATAAAGCTAGACTTTATAAAATCGTTGAAAATAACGATAAAATATATGCTTATCCTATTACCAAACTTGACGAAAATGAAACTGGCGAAGTAAGTCTTAATAGAGAAAACACTAAAGGTTATAGAAGTGAAGGTTTTTATATTGATTATATTAATAGATTAGAGAAAGGTGATACTCCTACTATGGATGACCTTAATGAAATGGCTCAAGCTTATAAGTTTAATATTAAACATCTTAAACTTAAAAATGCTAATGCTTTTGATATTAATAATCCTAGTAAGTATCAAGAAGCTTCTGCTAAGTTTACTATTAATGAAATTCTTAATAAATATCCTGAAAGTAATGGTAAAGAATTTGCTATTCAGAGTTTTTATTTAAGAAGTAAATCGATTGGTACTGTATTTGGTAATCCTCAACACATTAAAGGAACTTATGTTACTATAGAAGATGGTAAAGAAGTTACTAATGAAGTTGATGAAATATTTGAGTTTAGAGCTCCTAGAAAATCTGAAGTAGAAAGAGCTAAAGATTTAGGTATTAATGTGCCTTATAACACTTACTTTGTAAGAGTTAAGTCAAAAGGTAAACCTAATACTACTTTAAATACTAATTCTAAGCTTGGTGCTAGCATTCTTGATTTCTCTATTGATGCTTATAACGATATGAATCGTAGAAGTCATGAAGGTGATTATTCTGCTCGTAAAAAAGTAAATAATCTTTCAGCTAAAGGTTTTAATGCTACACGTAATGAGTTCCAATCTCAAGCTGAAGATGTTTATTATAACATAACAACTTATGTTGAAGATAAAGTTAATGACATTACTCAACAACTTAATCAGTTTGTTGAAGATGATGGTCATTTCTTATCTGTAAATGATGCTCGTACTATAGATATTATTAGAAACAATCCTGCTGAAAGAAGAAGATATTTAAAGACTCTTCTTGATGCTAGAGCTTTAATTAGTAAATATGGTAATATTGCTTCAGTTAAAGTTGATAAATCTGTAGATAGTGATAATACTATAGCTTATGTAGAAAGACTTCAAAATGCAATTAAACAACTTACAGATACTTCTATTATTGAACAAGCTGAAAAGTTGTTTGCTAATGATTATCTTGCAAAGCTTAGTGATAATCCTCAAATTCAAAATAATCTTATTAGTGTATTTGATGGTTTCCATTCTACTAGTTGGTTTGATGCTTGGGTTGGTGATTTACAGGATTCTGGTAATGCTTTTATACAAATACTTACTAAGAATGTAATGTCTGATATTAGAGCTAAAGAACTTCAAGCTAGAAGAACTGTAGATATTTTCAATAAGGAGATAGATAAAATATTTGCTGATGCAAAAGCTGCTGGTGTTAATTTGTCATTTGATGATATTATTGACGCTGATGGTAGATTTATCCGTCCTTATAATGATAATTTTGAAAATGATTTAAACAAACTTAGACAAGATGAACGTAATGCTAAATCAGATATAATTAATAATCCTGAAGCTTACATTGAAGCTAAGCATAAACTTGATAAGTTTTTATTAGACCATGTAAATCGTAAGTTTGTTGATAGTTATTATAAAGAACTTTATGATGCTCAAGATGAACTTTATAGAAATCATAGACCTATACTTGAAGAGTATATTAAGACAAAAGCTATGATTGATGAAATTAATGCCAGTAGAACTGATGGTACACTTAGTCCTGAAAAAGAAACTGAATTAAAGAATCTTTGGTATCATCTTAATGATATTCGTTCTGAATATGATTTAGATAATGGTGAACCTAAAGAAAGTTTTATCATGGGTTATCCTGGTATGAATTCTTCAACTGGTGAAATTGTTGATAAAGAAAGATACTATAAAGCTAGAATAAATAATGCTGATGATTGTAAAGCTCTTGACAAATATCTCAGAACTATTAATGATATTCGTAATAAATATAATGATAGTAAAGTTCGTAAAGGTTTTGAAGACCAACTAAAACGTATGCTTGATATTGTTGAAACTGCTGAAGCTAGAGACCCATCTGGTAGAATTAGTATTCCTGCTTCTCAGCTTGAAATGAATAAAGAATATAAAGCTGCAAAAGCTTGGCTTGCTACTAATGCTAAGTGGACAGTTGACCCAAGTATTCAAGAAGCTATACACGAAGCATATAAAACTATGGGTTATAAGGGTGAAAATAATAATAAGTTTAAAGCATATCTTAGAAAGCTTAAAGCAACTAATGTAAATCCTTATGATGAATTTGGTCGCTTAGATGGTACTATATTTACTGAAGAACAACAAACTGCTATTCAAGAAGAAGCTCAGAAACGTTTTAATAATACAAAATATGGTATGGAAAATGACCGTATTCTTATTAGTAATGGTCCTGAAGATGATGTTATTTATCCTGCTGAAGTTTATAAAATACTTGCAGCTAATGGTGTTCCAAATAAAGAATATCAGCAAATAGTGAAACAAGTTAATGAAATACTTGCTCCACATTATGACATTGCTACTAAACATGTTGCTACTTCAGAACTTACTGAGGAAGAACTTGATAAACTTTATCAAGCTTATCAACCTTTATTTGCTGGTATGAAGAAAACAGAAGATAGTACTAATGGTAAGTCTATTGCTTATTTTGTTACTCGTTTTGTCGATTTAGATAATTACAATAAAGAAGCATTTAATCTAGAAGAAGAACGAGCTAAAGCTAAAGGAGCTAAGTATTATAAAGCTTGGGAACGAGTTAATAAAATGGGTATTCCAAAACTCGATGATAAATATCAAGTTGTTACTGATGCTTCAGGTAATATAGTTTATGATGAAACTAAAGATAGAATACCTAATCGTTATATCTATGGTACTCTTAAAGTAGATATGGATAAATACCTCAAGACAAAAGGTAAAAAGAAAGCTGAACAACTTCGTAAACAAATGGACGAAAGAACTGAAGCTTATCGTACTATACATAATAATCTTGAGACTGTCAATACTCCTTATTATGAAGCTGAACTTAAAAAGCAAAGAGCAAAAGGTGATGCTGAATTTAAGAAATGGTATGATAGAAATCATGTATTTAATCCTTATACTCATAGAATGGAACCTACTGTAATATGGAAAAAAACTCAAATTATACCTGCTGTTGCAAACGGTGAATGGAATGCTGGTTATGCTCAAACTGAACTTGCTCCTAAAGCTGCATATAGAAATCCAAATTATAAAGAAGGTGTAGGTTATGTTGATAATTATAAGAAAACTGATGATAAAACTTATGATTCAGAAGTTGTTCTTAATGCTCATCAACAAAAGCTTATGGGATATATTCAAGAGACTCTTAATAACCTTGCTCAAACTGAATCTGCAAAACGTTTTATAGGTAGAGGTTATCTTCCTTCTATGAGTAAAGGTGCAGAGCATGATGCAAAATGGTGGGGAAAACAATTCCTAGAGTTCCTTGGTTATAGTGATAAACTTCAGAATGGTAGAGACCCTTTCTATCATATAGATTATGCTGATGATAAAGCTATTGATATGCCTATGTTAATGGAACAACTTAGAAATAAAGATTCTGTTAATATAGAGAATATTAAAAAGACTAAGCCACAGCGTATATCTTATGCTGATGATGAAGAATATAATGCTGCACTTACAGCTTATAATAAACGTATGGAAGAAGCATTGAAGAAGAATAAAGAAATTCATCGTGCTTTACTTAATAGAGATTATCGTACTGTACTTTCAAACTTTATTACTCAAGCTGCTCATTTTAATGCTATACAAGATAATAAGTATATGCTTTATTACGGTAAAGAAATGCTTGATAGAATGGAAGTATATCAAAAGAATGTAGGTTGGAGTAATCTAAAGAAAGACCATCAAAGAGGTGCTAGAGATGAAACTCGTTATCTTACTCAAAAAGATGAAAGACTTCAAGGTCAATATGAGAATTGGATTCGTAGAATTATCTATAATCAATTTAAAGAAAGTAATGCTAACTTTACTAAAGTTAGTAATCTTCTTCAATCTTTTACTAGTGCTAAATTTATGATGCTTAATATTACTGGTGGTATCGGTAACGTTACTGTTGGTGAATCAGGTTTAGCAGGTGAGTGGATAGCTAAAGAATTTATTGGAGCTAAAGATTATGCTCGTGGTAAAGCTTTATGGATGCACAATTCATGGAGTTTTATTAACGACCTTGGTAAAGATAAAGCTTCAACATTAGCTAGTGCTATAGTTAAAGAAATGAATGTTATTGACTTTGACCAACTTGCTGGTATTGGTGATGGTAATCATCTTGATGTAGGTACTGCTTTTGCAAAGCTTAGAAATGCTCTTTATTCTCCTAATGCTATGGGTGAACATTTTATGCAAAATGCTGCTATGTTTAGTCTTATGTATAGTAATAGACTTATACCTGTAGTTGATGCTGAAAATAGAGGTAAAATCAAGTATCGTGCTATGAGTAAATATGAATATATTGCTGATTGCCATGAGAAAGCTCTAAAGCGTATTATTGAAGGTACTGAATTTGAAGCTAAGTTTAATAACTATGTTGGTAGTATAAAAGAAGATGCTAATAAACTTAAAGAGTTTGTTTTTGGTCGTAAAGATTTTACTACTGAATTTGCTAGAACTCTTCCTAATAAGATGCAAAAAGAATTTGTTAAAGTAAAGAAAGAACTTGAAAAGACTGCAACTGCTGATTTTGAAAAAAATAGTACTCTTATTGAAAATCTTGATTTAAAAGATGGTAGACTAGCTTTCAAAGAAGGTAGTAAACTTGCAGAACTTGATGCACTTAGTGCAGATAAAGAAGTTTCTGATGCTTATAAGCTTCTTGGTGAGTTTAAAGGTAAAGTTATTAGTGTCAATAAAGAGATACATGGTGTATATGATAAGATTGGTGCTGCACAACTTGAAAAGCATTGGTGGGGTAGTCTTGCTATGCAATATCATAAACATATATATCCTGGTATTCTTAAACATTATAGAAGACAAGGTTATTTCAATGAAGAACGTGGAGCTTTTACATTAGGTTGTGGTCCTGCTCTTATGGATTTCCTTTCAATGCCTTTAGATAAGATTAAAGCAGATAGAGAAATTAATGGTACTCAACTTGGTGCATTACAAACTCTTCAAAAGTTGTTTATAGGTTATGTAGATATGGCTACAAACTTCAATACAAACTGGAATATGTTATCTCGTTATCAACGTGCTGCAATACTTAGAGCTATGGGTAATGTTGCAGGTTCAGTAGCTGCTATTGCTATGTCTCTTGCTGCTCATGCTATTTGGGACGATAAAGAACTTGAAAATAGTACTTTAGGAAATCTTCTTATTTATGAGGCAGACAGTCTTGCAACTCAAGTTATGATGTATACTCCTCCATTTGCTATAACTGAAGGTAAGAAGTTATATAGTTCTCCTATTGCAGCTCAGACTATACCTACTGATGTTCTTAAAGCTATGAATATTATAGCAGAAGGACTTATAGCTGGTGATGATTATAACTGGGATTATAGTAGTGGTAGATATTCTAAAGAGAATAAAGTTTATGTTCTTACTACTAGACAGATACCTATCTATAGAGCTTATAATAATATTGCTGGTCTTGATAAGAGTAACAGTTACTATAAATTAGGAGACAATATACTTGGTATAATACCTACTAATGTAAATGATTAAATCCGCCCCGTAGAAGATATCGATAGTTATACTTCTACTAATAAGAATTAAATAAGACCTTTATCTGTTGGAGATATTAATATTAATAGTATCTTTGCAACAGATAAAGGTTTTCTTGTTTTTGTCATGAAATTACTACAGATGTATGCGAAACTTTATTGCTCTATGGTGTAATGGTAGCACTACAGATTTTGGTTCTGTCAGAGCAGGTTCGAATCCTGCTAGAGTAACAAATGCTATAAGTTTTAAACTACTTGCTAAAATAAATGGTTATAGGATTTTAAATGTTGTTTAATGTGACATTTATAAAGGTTCTGAGCTAGATAGTCGTGATGACTGTCTAGCTTTTTTTCGTTTAATGTGTCGTAGTGTGTCGCTACTAATGAATAAAAAAAA
>ERZ827498.2957-NODE-2957-length-15180-cov-12.692760_pt1 | contig 15180 bp, 13 predicted proteins | sample MGYA00519865_ERZ827498 | MGnify/ENA primary metagenome ERZ827498 (study PRJEB31778, sample SAMEA3449328) | human gut metagenome | biome: human gut; feature: human-associated habitat; material: faeces | place: United Kingdom | collected 2010/2012 ...
AAGGTAGCGAAATTCCTTGTCAGGTAAGTTCTGACCCGCACGAATGGCGTAATGATTTGGGCACTGTCTCAACAGCCCGCCCGGCGAAATTGTAGTACTGGTGAAGATGCCAGTTACCCGCAACTAGACGGAAAGACCCCATGGAGCTTTACTGTAGCCTAATACTGAAGATCGGTAATGCATGTACAGGATAGGTGGGAGCCAGCGAAACCCGGGCGTCAGCTCGGATGGAGGCAACCTTGGAATACCACCCTTGTATTGCTGGTTTTCTAACCTGCGGCCATGAATCTGGTCGGGGGACACTGTTAGGTGGGCAGTTTGACTGGGGCGGTCGCCTCCAAAAGCGTAACGGAGGCGCTCAAAGGTTGGCTCAGCACGGACGGAAATCGTGCATAGAGTGCAAACGCATAAGCCAACTTGACTGCGAGACCGACGGGTCGAGCAGGTACGAAAGTAGGAGTTAGTGATCCGGTGGTATGTGAGTGGAAATGCCATCGCTCAACGGATAAAAGCTACCCTGGGGATAACAGGCTGATCTCCCCCAAGCGTCCACAGCGACGGGGAGGTTTGGCACCTCGATGTCGGCTCGTCACATCCTGGGGCTGTATTCGGTCCCAAGGGTTCGGCTGTTCGCCGATTAAAGTGGCACGCGAGCTGGGTTCAGAACGTCGTGAGACAGTTCGGTCCCTATCTGTTGCGGGCGCAGGAGATTTGAAGGGAGCTGTCCTTAGTACGAGAGGACCGGGATGGACAGACCTCTGGTGCACCAGTTGTCGTGCCAACGGCACAGCTGGGTAGCTACGTCTGGACGAGATAAACGCTGAAAGCATCTAAGTGTGAAACTCCCCCTAAGATAAGATCTCCCATCCATTAGGAGTAAGGGACGACAAAGACTATGTCGTTGATAGGTCGGAAGTGTAAGTGCAGTAATGTATTGAGCTGACCGATACTAATAACCCGAGGGCTTGACCTACAAGAACATTGCAGGCAAACCGCCTTGTGAATTCTTCATCCTCTGTTCGGTTTTGAAGGTGCAGATGCGAACCTGTGTGGCCCGATGGTCAAGTGGTCAAGACGGGGGCCTCTCACGCCCCAATCGGGAGTTCGACTCTCCCTCGGGTCACCACTTTTATGAGCACCATTAGCTCAGCTGGTAGAGCACCTGACTCTTAATCAGGGTGTCCAGGGTTCGAGTCCCTGATGGTGTACCACTCCGTTGGATGTGTGGTACACATCCAACGGGGAATTTCCTCTTGACACGAGGTCAATTTTATAGTAGTATTTGACGTAAGTCATTTACCATAGTTGGTGTTTTTAACGGTGAGGGTCCACCCGTTCCCATTCCGAACACGGAAGTTAAGCTCACCAGTGCCGACAATACTTGTCTGGAGACGGACCGGGAAGATAGGTCAATGCCAACACAAGGGATTCGCTTGAGCGAATCCCTTGCTTATGCCTCCTTAGCTCAACGGTAGAGCATCCGGCTGTTAACCGGAGGGTTGTAGGTTCGAATCCTACAGGAGGCGCCAGAGATATTGCCGTCACCTGTGTGGCGGCATTCTTTGAATATGGGCCTTTAGCTCAGTTGGTTAGAGCAACCGGCTCATAACCGGTCGGTCCCGGGTTCAAGTCCCTGAAGGCCCACCAAATATCATATCATGACATATAGGGGAATAGCTCAGTTGGTAGAGCGACGGTCTCCAAAACCGTAGGCCGAGGGTTCGAAGCCTTCTTCCCCTGCCAAAGCGCCGCAGACGTATATGCCTGCGGCGCTTTTTGCTGCCTGATAGCTGCCTCTTGCCGCTGCATTTGGCCGGATAGCTTTTGAAGTTGTTCTATCTCTTCATTGCGCGCTATGTGAGATGTTTTTAAATGATCGTACATATGGCTCAGGTGCGCTGGATATCCAGCGCACCTGAGCCATAAGCAGTTTGTGGAATCTTATGGAAAGGTTTTCACTGCGCTCTGTCCATTTCGAAAAGTCATCCCGTTTTGCTGTCAGCGCCATTGGTTATGCCGTTTCAACATGCCGCAGTACGGGAAATTATGATCTGACGGATCAGCTGTTATGCGTCGGTGTAGACTCGGATTGAAGGCATCCGGTACTTTTATCCTGCCGTTGATATGGTATCTTATTCGCTGCGGCCCCCACACTTGACAAATGGTGCCGCCTTTGGTATTCTGTCCGTGTTCCTGCCGCCGGGTGGGAACGGGAGCGTTTGCTCCGCGTCGAAGGCCATAGAAGACGCGGGCAGGCGCATTTTTTATTTTTTGTATGGAGATAATCAATATGGCATGGGTCATGCTCGGCATTGCCGGAATTTTGAGGTCGTTTGGGCGACCTGCATGAAGTATTCAGAGGGATTCACAAAGCTCAGCTGGTCACTGCTCACGTTTGCCGGCATGGCGGTGAGCTTTTTCCTGCTGGCACGCGCGACCAAAACACTGCCGCTTGGTACGGCTTATGCGGTCTGGACCGGCATTGGCGCGCTGGGCTCCGTGATCGTTGGCTTCATCTTGTTCAAAGAGCCGGTGACAGTCGGGCGCTCATTTTTGCTGCACTGCTGCTTATCGGCATCATCGGTCTGAAGATCACGTCGGCCTGATACATACGATTATTCTGCCTCGGCCAGCGCGTCGATGCGCTGCTGCAGATCCTGAACGAACCGTCCGATGTGCAGTCCGTCGATGAGCCGGTGGTTTACCTCGAGCGCGAGGCCGAGCACGTCCCGCTCGCCCTCGCAATGATATTTGCCCCAGGCAATGCGCGGGATGGCGTCGTCAGCGTCAAAATCGCGCTCATTGGTCAGCGCCGTGAGCGAGACCCACGGCAGACAGCTGAAATAGATCAGCGCGTCGCTCTCGGCTGCAGCGCAGAGAAACTCCGTCTGCGCCCGGCTCTTGGCGCGTGCCGCGCGGCAGAAGTCATCCAGCGCGTCACCGGCTGGCATCGTCACGATGTGGAATTGTTCCGCACCGGGGTGCAGGTCGGTGAAGCTCGGTTCACGGCGTGCGAGCAGGACCGGCTGGCCGTTTCGGATGGCATATCGGAATGCGGTCGTGTGATTGATCGACTGCGTGCACAGCCAGACCAGAGCGTAATAAAAGGACAGGCCGCGCCGTTTCGTGTAAGTATGCAGTGCCGTGACGTCCGCGGTGACGGTCACGCTGTAAGACGGATCCGACAGGCCGGAGAAGAACGTGTATGCCTCGCGCCGCGGCCAGGTATCGAGCGCGACGGGGACTGCATCCGGAGTGTTCATGGGGGCTACCTCCTCGTTTTTTCAGCAGTATACCACGCGCGGGCGGAAAAACGCAATTTTTTCGCGGAAAGGTGCGGTGTTTACAGTTCTTTGATATATTTCTCATAGACGTGTGATAAAATACAAAAATCAAATTCAGCAGCCTGGAAAGGTGATCGGTCATGAGACAACGGCTTGCAAAATGGATGATGGGCAGAAACGGGATGGACGCACTCAATCGCCTTCTGTCCGTGCTGACACTGATCTTGCTGATCGTCAGCATGTTCGTGCACGGTTATGCGGCGCGCATCCTGTGGTCGCTGGCGGTCGTTGGCCTGATCGTCATTTATTTTCGTATGCTCTCGCGCAATGTCTACCGCCGTCAGCAGGAAAACGGTGCGTATCTGCGCCAGAAGTATAAAATAACCAGCGCGTGGCGCGGCGCTGTGGATCGCTGGCATCAGCGGCATGACTACCGCTTTTTCAAGTGCCCGTCCTGCCGGACACGCCTGCGTGTGCCGCGCGGCAAGGGCAAGATCAATATCGTCTGCCGCAAATGCGGCACGTCCTTCCAGCGGAAAACCTGAGGCGCAGCCGTATGTTCGGATATGTGATCGCAAATCTGGAGGGGCTGACGCAGGCGCAGAAGGATCGCTATAAGGGCTGCTACTGCGGCCTGTGCCGGGTGCTCAAGCAGCGGCACGGCTTTTCCGGCCGCCTGACGCTGACGTATGACATGACGTTCCTGGTGCTGCTGCTCTCGGCGCTGTACGAAGCGGACGAGGAGCGCGGCATGGAGGTTTGCCCTGCGCACCCGCTGCGCAAACATTTTTACTGGCAGACACGCTACACCGAGTACGCTGCCGATATGAACGTCGTGCTGGCGTACAACAACTGCCGCGACGACTGGCAGGATGACGGCAGCGCGCTGAAATATTGGGAGGCGGAGGCGCTCAGCGCCCGGAGCGCAGCCGTGCGCGCACGCTGGCCGCGCCAATGCGCCGCGATTGAGCAGTGCATGGCGGAACTTTCCGCCATCGAGCAGGCCGACACCGGCGACCCGGATGCCGCGGCGAATTGCTTTGGCCGCCTGATGGGCGAGCTCTTTGTGACGGATGACCTCTGGGACGCGCGCCTGCGCCCGTTTGGCGAGGCACTGGGGCGGTTCATCTATCTGCTCGACGCGGTGATCGACCTGCCGGAGGATCTCCGGCACGGGCGCTATAACCCGCTGCGCACGCTGCCGCAGGATGCGGATCTGCACGCGCTGCTGACGATGCTGCTCGGCGAGTGTTCGACGGCGTTTGAGGCGCTGCCGGTGCTGCAGGACGTGGAGCTGCTGCGCAATATTTTGTACTCCGGCGTATGGCTGCGCTACGAGGCGGCCATGAAAAAACGAAAGATCGGGAGGAGCGCCGAATGAGAGACCCGTATGTAGTTCTCGGTGTTTCCAGGGACGCGAGCGAAGAGGAGATCAAGGCGGCCTATCGCCGTCTGGCCAAAAAATATCATCCGGACCTGAATCCGGACGACCCGCACGCGACGGAAAAAATGAATGAGGTCAACGCGGCCTATGACGCGATCAAAAACGGCAAAGCCAACAGCTATGGCGCGACCGGCGGTTACGGCCAAGCGGGCGGCTATGGTGCCTATGGCGGCTGGGGCGCACAGCGTGACCCCGGTATCCGGCCGGAATATCAGGCGGCGGTGAACTTTATCCAGACTCGGCATTTTGCCGAGGCGCTGCAGGCGCTGTCCGGCGTGCCGGCGGCCGAGCGCGACGCCAACTGGTATGCCCTGAGCGCCATGGCGAACTCCGGCGCGGGCAACCGCGTGCAGGCGCTGGCGGATGCGCGGCGCGCGGCCGAGATGGATCCGACGAATCCGGACTTTCAGCGCCTGCTGCACCAGCTCGAAAGCGGCGGCGATGCGTATGCGACCTACAGCGCCGGCTATCCGAACAGCGGCTTCGGCACCGGCAGCTGGTGCGCGGATATGTGCCTGCTGAACCTGTGCTGCAATCCGTGCTTTTCGCCCTGCTGCTGAGAAAATTGCAAACGAACACCCCGGCGGGACCGTGTGCGTCCTGCCGGGGTGCTTTGCGCTCATGTGCCGGGGAAGGTGCGCAGGTACCGGTCGGTGAATGTGGTCAGCGCGGCGAAGTCCATACACGGCCGGTAGACGGCCTCCAGCTCGTTGTGCAGGAGATTGGCCATGCGCAGCTGCTCCACTGCGCTTGCGAGGGCGAGCTGCTGCTGCCGGGCATCGCTGCGCATGGTGCGGCGCAGCGCGCGCTGGCGCACCGGGTCCGGCAGTACATCGAGCCGGATGTGCCGCTGCGTCAGCCCCTCCGGCACGTCGTCCGCCGTGCCGGCGAGGAAGCCCACGCCGCGCGACGGTACGAGCACCGCCTGCGTGCGCGATGGGATGAGCGGGTCGGGGCAGGAGAGAACGTCCAGCCCGCACCGAACGGCGTGTGCGCGCACGATGCGCAGAAATTCTTCCGCCAGGCCGCAGCCGTCGTCAAGCAGGTACACGCGCGCACAGTGCGCGGCGATCGTATCAGGGAAGAAAATTCGCCCCTCACACGTGATGGCACTCAAAAACAGCCGCTCGCACCGGCCGGGCTTCGTGCCTTTGCCCGGCGTGCCGAATTCCCGCGTGCAGATGCTCTTTGCCCGGCGGCGCGCTGCCTCCCGGTCCTCGGGATAGACCAGCCCCGGCGTGGCGCGCGCATCGAGCGCGGCCGCCGCCGTGAGGTACTGCTGCGCGCGCAGGCGGAACATGGCGCAGTCGGCGTTCAGGGCGCGGATGCGCGCCGTGTCGAGCGCCTCCGTGCGGCAGAACGTGCCGAGATCCAGATATTCGCCGCTCGCACCGAAGAGCGCGGGGTCGACGGTGTGCGGTGCCGTGCCGTCGAAGAAGCCGGAGCGTTTTTCCGGGAAATAGACCCCGTCGAGCGAGGCGGGGTCGCCCGCGCAGTGCAGCCGGACGACGGCCAGCCCGGCTGCGCGCCCGGCGTCGCCGACGCGCTTGAGAAATGTGGATTTTCCGCAGCCCGGCCCGCCCTTGAGGATGCAGAAATAGCGCTCCGGCGGCCGCAGAAACTGTCTGTGCAGTGCGTAGTAGCCCGCGCCGGTCAGGGCGCTGAGAAAGTAGCGTGTTTCCAGTCCGTTGTTCATGGCGAAACCTCACATTTTTCAGGTTGCTACAGCGTATGCATCCGGTGCGGCCGTTGACAATTTCGCGTCCCAATGCTATCCTTTTTCCATCTTGATTACGGAGATTTGTCATGATCCAGACCATCTTATTTGATTTTGACGGCACGCTGTTTGACACCGGCGAGGGTATTCTGCGCAGCGTGCAGTATGCACTCGAGGGCTTCGGCATCCACGAGACGGACACGGCGCGCCTGCGCAAGTTTGTCGGTCCGCCGCTGTTTGACTCGTTTTCGGAGCTGTATGCCATGACGCCCGAACAGGCGCAGGCGGCGGTCGCGCGCTACCGGGAGCGGTATCTGCCTGTCGGCATCTATGAGTGCACGCTCTATCCCGGCATTCCGGAGCTGCTCGAGCAGCTGCGCGCGCACGGGTTTCGCGTTGCGGTCGCGACCGGGAAGCCCACGCCGATGGCGTGCTCGATTCTGCAGCGGTTCGATCTTGAGCGGCTCTTTGACTGCGTGATCGGCTGTGAATACGACGGCACGCGCAGCACGAAGGCGGAGGTTGTCGCGGCGGCGCTCGCCGAGACGCACACGCCACCGGAGGCCGCGCTCATGGTCGGCGACCGGAAGTATGATGTCACCGGCGCTGCCGCCTGCGGCGTGCCGTGTCTCGGCGTGTATTACGGCTATGCCGAGCCGGGCGAGCTGGAGGCCGCCGGCGCGGTGACCACGGTGCAGACGGTCGCGGAGCTGTCCGAGCGGCTGCTGCACTGGAACGAGGCATAACTGAAAAACGCCCTGCGGAACACATGATTTCCGCAGGGCGTTTTTTGCTTTTATCACGATACCGCTTTTCCCAGCACGCGCAGCGGCAGTGCGTCCGAGACCTCCAGATCGGCATAGGCCGGGTTGAGCGAGTGCAGAAACACGCGCCCGCCGTCGCGCCGGAGCTGCTTGAGATAGGCGCTGCCGTCGTAGAGGAACACGCCGATCTCGCCGGGGTCGAGCGTCGGCTGCTGGTGCACCCAGACGGTCTGCCCGCTGTGAAAGCGCGGCTCCATACTGTCGCCCGCCACGCGCACGCCGAAGTTCGCCGCCTCCGGCACTTCCGGGCCGACCGGCTGCATCTCATAGCTCTCCCCGTCGAGAAACTGGCCCGTGCCGGCCGAGACGGCCAGCGAGTACAGCGGCAGGCTGCGCAGCACGGCCGGCTCCGGCGCGGCGGCAAAGCGCTTGCTCTCGCGCAGGAGCGCGATGTATTCCAGCGCGCGGCGGCGGCCCTCCGCGTTCAGCCCGGCGAGCAGGCCGCCGGCGTCCCCGCCGGAGAACGTGCCCGCGATATCGTCCACGTCCAGCACGCGGCACAGCGTCAGAAACTGCTGCGCGTTCGGGAGCGTGGCGTCATTTTCCCACTTCGACACCGCCTGATTCGACACGGGCACACCGGCCTCAGCCAGTGCGTCCGCCAGCGTCTGCTGGCGCATGCCGTGCGCGCGGCGCAGGGAAGCGATCGTTTCACCAAAGGTTTTGTACATATGCAGCACCTCAGATACAATATATCGTATCGGACGAAAAAACGCAAGAAAAATATCTGAATTAGATAAGAAAACGCTTTAAATATCCCGAGAAGAGATTTATAATAGAGATAATCTCTTTGCTGGAGAAAGCGCTATGGACCGTATGATCTTACATTCGGATATCAACGCCTGCTATGCGAGCATCGAGCTGCTGCGCCATCCGGAGCTGCGCGGGCGGCCGGTGGCGGTCGGCGGGGAGCGGGAGCTGCGCCACGGCATCATTCTGGCCAAGGATCAGATGGCGCGCGCAGCCGGGGTGTGCACGGGCATGACGCTCTGGGCGGCGCGGCAGCAGTGCCCGGAGCTGACGATCCTGCCGCCGGACTTCGAGCTCTACTACGACTATTCGCGCCGCGTGCGCGAAATCTATGCCGGCTTCACCGACCGGTGCGAGCCGTTCGGCATGGATGAGTGCTGGCTGGACATGACCGGCTGCGTCGGCCGTGAGGACGCGCTGCGCACGGCGCAGGAGGTGCGCCAGCGCGTGCTGGATGCCACGGGCCTGACGGTGAGCGTCGGCGTGTCGTGGTGCAAGGCGATCGCAAAGCTCGGCTCGGACTACCGCAAGCCGAACGCCGTGACGGTCATTGACCGTGCGCGCTTTGCGGACATAGTCTGGCCGCTGCCGGTCAGCAGCCTGCTCTTCGCCGGGCGCAGTTCGGTGCGGCAGCTCGAGCGGCTGGGCATCCGCACGGTCGGTGCGCTCGCGGCGGCGGACGCCGACGTGCTCGAGCAGCGCCTGGGCAAGGGCGGGCAGCTGCTGCACGCCTATGCCAACGGGTACGATCCCGCGCCGGTGCACCGCATCGCGGATCTGCCGCCGCCGAAGTCCGTCGGAAACAGCGCCACCGCGCCGCGCGACCTCATCTGCGAGGCGGATGCGCGCGCAGCGCTCCTGTCGCTGGCGGAAAGCGTGGGCGCGCGCCTGCGGCTGGAGGGGTATCAGTGCCGCACGGTGGAGCTGAGCGTGCGCACGGCCGACCTGCACTGGCGCAGCCACCGCATGGCGCTGCGGCATCCGTCCGACCTGACGAGCGAACTGCTCGACGCGGCGCTGGCCCTGTGCGAGCAGGCGCACCTGTGGCCCGATCCGCTGCGCAGCATCGGCATTCGCGCGCTGGATCTCGTGCCCGCGTGCGCGCCGCACCAGCTCGACCTGTTCGAGGATGCGGAGCACCGCGCGCGCCAGCGGCAGCTCGATATCACGCTCGATAACCTCCGCGCGCGCTACGGCAAGACCTGTGTCCTGCGCGGCCGCGCCTGCTTTGACCCGGCGCTCGGCCTCGTCCAGCGCGAGGAGCACGCCTTTTTGCGCAAATGAAAGCACGCACCGTCCTGAGACAGTGCGTGCTGATTTTTATGGGTTCAGAAGCCCAGCTTCATGCCGCCGGTGATCTTGCTGACCGTGGCGTCGGAAGCGGTCTCGTACTGGCGCAGCGCCTCGTTGACGGCTGCCAGCACCAGATCCTCGAGCATCTCGACGTCGTCGGGATCGACCGCCTCGGGCTTGATCTCGATCTTCGTGACCTCGCGGTTGCCGTTGACCGTTGCCGAGACCATGCCGCCGCCGGACTTGGCCGTGAACTCTTTTTCCTCCAGCTCTTTCTGCATCCGCAGGAAGTCCTGCTGCATCTTCTGTGCCTGTTTCATCACGTTGGCCTGATTCATGCCACCATAACCGCCGCGAAAACCGCCTCTTGCCATATTTGTATCCTCCTGTGCATCAAAAAATTTTTATTATCGGATCGTTACGTTCGGAAAGTGTGCCAGTTCCTCAATCTTGCGCTGATTGATCTGCGTGACCGTGTCCATCGGCTGCATGACCACGCGGACGTTTTGACCGGTCAGTTTTTGCACGGCCAGACGGAATTTTTCCGCGATCTCCGGCTTGTTGAACATCGGGTAAACCATTTGCTGGCTGAAATGCAGCGTCAGCGTGCCGTCGCGCAGTTCGCCGGTCGCCTGCAGCGGGTCGAGCAGAAAATAGTAGATGCCGACCGGGAGCTCCTGCTCCATATACGCGCACAGCGCCTGCCAGTCGAACGCGCCGGTGGGCGTGGTGGTGGACTCCGGCTCTGGAGCGGGTTCGGGGACCGGCTCCAGAGCCGGGATGGGGGGCGCGGCCGGCCCGGGCGCGGGCGCTTCCTTCGGCGCCGGGCGCTGGGCCGGTTTCGGTGCGGGCGGCTCCCACGGGGGAACATCATCGTATACCGGCTTCGGCTCGGGCTTTGCCTTTGGCGCGGAGACCGGCGGCGTGAACTGCTCCCAAGGGGGAACATCGTCGTGAACCAGCTTCGGCTCCGGTTTCGCCTTTGGCGCAGAGGCCGGCGGTGCGGGCGGCTCCCACGGGGGAACATCGTCGTGAACCGGTTTCGGCTCGGGCTTTGCCTTTGGCGCAGAGACCGGCGGTGCGGGCGGCTCCCACGGGGGAACATCATCAAACACCGGTTTTGGTTCCGGTTTGGGTTGTGCTTTTTGCACCTGGCGGGGCTTCGGCGCGGGCTCCTGCCGCAGGGCAGCAGCCGACTTTGCCGGAGCGGACGCCGCCGTGGCCGGGATGTCCCCACTGCGCACGGCCTGTTCGAGCTTGTCCACACGCGCGCACAGCGTCGGCACATCGTCGCACAGCTCCGGCCGGCAGAGCCGGATCAGGCAAAGCTCCGCCGCGATGCGCGGGTTGGGCTGCGCCGCCATGGCGGTGAGCGCGTCCTGAATGCTCTGCAGGTTTGCCAGCAGCTGCGCCGGCGTGAAAGCGCCGGAGAGGGTCTGCAGCGTTTCACTGTCGTATCCGCCGGAGAGCAGCTCACGCCCGCCGCGCGGGGCGACGGCCTGCATGAGCAGGTCGCGCTGGAGCATGCTCAGCTCGTCGAGCAGGGCGGCGGGGTCTTTCCCGTCCTGCCAGAGGCTGCGGAATTGTTCCAGTGTTTTTGCGGTGTCGCCATCGGCGATGCTCTGCAGCAGCTGCGCCGTGCGCAGGTTGCCGGCAAGGCCCATGGCGGAGATGACCGTTTCGGTCGTGATGACATCGCTGCCGGAGCACTGGTCGAGCAGCGTCAGCGCGTCGCGCATACCGCCGTCCGCCATGCGGGCGAGCAGTGTGGCCGCGTCCGGCTGCAGGTTCAGGTGTTCCTGCTGCGCCACATAGTTCAGGCGCGCGGCGATCGTATCGACCGGGATGCGCTTGAAGCTGTGCCGCTGGCAGCGGGAGAGGATCGTCGCCGGGACTTTGTGCAGTTCCGTCGTCGCAAGGATGAACATGAGGTGCGCCGGCGGTTCCTCAAGGATCTTCAGCAGGGCGTTGAACGCCGGGGTGCTGAGCATGTGCACCTCGTCGATGATATACACGCGCTTGCGCACATTGGCGGGGGAGAACACCGCCTCGTCGCGCAGGGCGCGCACGTTGTCCACGCCGTTGTTGGACGCGGCGTCGAGCTCGACCACGTCGAGGATTGACCCGTCGTCGATGCCGCGGCAGGCGGCGCACTGATTGCACGGATTGCCGTTGACCGGATGCTCGCAGTTGACCGCCTTGGCCAGGATCTTGGCGCAGGTGGTCTTGCCGGTGCCGCGCGTGCCGATGAACAGGTAGGCATGGGACAGCCGTCCGGTCTCGACCTGCTTTTTCAACGTCTCGGTAATATGCTCCTGACCGACGACGTCGTCAAACGTCTTCGGCCGGTATTTGCGGTAGAGAGCCTGATACATTGCGCGCTTCACCTCCGGGAGCGGAAAACATGAAAAAACGTGACCATTGACAAGACTGCACACCCACCTTTGAATAGACGACATGCCCGTTACCACAGCAGCCAGCTCGGGCCCGGCGTCCCCACGGCACACGGAGTGACCTGCTTAATGCTGCTCGGTTCCCCGCCTGACATGGTTCACAGGGCTCCGTTGCGCGGGACCGAACCTTCAACGCCGCTTACTGCGGGCAGACGACACATCGGCCTATCCGGGGGCGGGAATTCATCCCTGCTATAGCGGATTGCAGGTACAGGACACCGCTGGCTCCCCGACTAGTGCAGCCTTGTCAATGGCCACGTAAGCGTATTCTACTACAAAAGCGGCGATTGCGCAAGTGGGGGATGCAATTTTCTTGCGCGGGACTTTTTGCACAAAAAATCGCGGGAACAGAAAAAATGGGCTTTACAAATGCGAAAAATGTGCTATAATAAACAAGCCTTGTGGGGGCGTAGCTCAGCTGGGAGAGCGTTCGGTTCGCATCCGAGAGGTCAAGGGTTCGAATCCCTCCGTCTCCACCAAATCAAAAATCCGAACCTTTGTCCGAAGGGACAGAGGTTCGGATTTTTCTTGTTTGCAGTTGGTATTGTCGCGGAATGAATTCAAAAAGGAGGATGCATGACCAATGGTCGATCATATGCTCGTGCGTGGCGCAAAGGTCCACAACCTGAAAAATATTGACGTGGACATTCCGCTGGGTAAGATCGTCGGCATCGCGGGCGTGTCCGGTTCCGGCAAGTCGTCGCTGGCGCTGGGCGTGCTGTATGCCGAGGGCTCGCGCCGCTATCTGGAGGCGCTGTCGACCTACACGCGCCGCCGGATGACGCAGGCCGCCAGAGCCAGCGTCGATGACGTGCTGTATGTTCCTGCGGCGCTGGCGCTGCACCAGCGCCCGGGCGTGCCCGGCATCCGCAGCACGTTCGGCACGGGGACAGAGCTCCTGAACAGTATGCGGCTCATGTATTCCCGCCTCGCCAGCCACCGCTGCCCCAACGGGCACTACCTGCCGCCGACGCTGCTGGTCGCCGCGGGCAAGGAGCTGACCTGCCCGGCGTGCGGCGCGCATTTTTACGCACCGAGCGCCGAGGAGCTGGCCTTCAACTCGCAGGGCGCGTGCCCCAGATGCGGCGGCACGGGCAGCGTGCGCACGGTGGACATGGCGTCCCTGGTGCCGGATGATTCGCTCACGATCGACGAGGGCGCGGTCGCGCCGTGGAACAGCCTCATGTGGTCGCTGATGACGGACGTCTGCCGGGAGATGGGCGTGCGCACGGATGTGCCGTTCCGCGACCTGACGGAGCAGGAGAAGGACATCGTCTACCACGGCCCGGCGGAGAAAAAGCACATTTTCTACCACGCCAAAAACTCCAATCAGGCGGGGGAGCTGGACTTTACTTATTTTAATGCCGTCTATACCGTGGAAAATGCGCTTGCCAAGGTCAAGGACGAGAAGGGCATGAAGCGCGTCGAGAAGTTTCTGAAAGAGGACGTGTGCCCGGACTGTCATGGCACGCGCCTGTCCGCTGCGGCCCGCGCGCCGAAGCTGCGGGGCATTTCACTGGACGAAGCGTGCACGATGACGCTCTCGGAGCTGTATGACTGGGTGCAGGGCGTGCCGGACAGCCTGCCGGAGGAGATGCGCCCCATGGCAGGGAGCATCTGCGAGGCTTTTACGGGCACGGCGCGGCGGCTGCTCGACCTGGGTCTCGGCTACCTGACGCTCGACCGCTCCGCGGCGACGCTCTCGACCGGCGAGCGGCAGCGGATGCAGCTGGCCCGCGCCGTGCGCAACCGCACGACCGGCGTGCTCTATGTGCTCGATGAGCCGAGCATCGGTCTGCACCCGGCCAACATCGTGGGCCTCACCGGAGTGATGCACGACCTCGTGGCGGACGGCAACTCCGTCATTCTCGTCGATCACGACACGCAGATCCTGAAGGAATCCGACTGGATCATTGAGATGGGGCCGGAGGCCGGCGCAAAGGGCGGCCGCGTCATTGCACAGGGCACGGTGTCCGCAGTCGCGGCAGATCCCGCCTCACAGATCGGACCGTTTTTGTCCGGAGCACCGGAGGCACCCTTGCGCCCGCGCGCCGGAAAAGCGGACCTGTTTGCGCACGGAACGATTCGCCTGTCCACGTCGCAGATCCATACGGTCAAGCCGCTGGAGGTCGCCATTCCCAAGGGGCGGCTGACGGTCGTGACCGGCGTGTCCGGCTCGGGCAAGACGACCATGGTGCTCGAGAGCCTGATCCCCGCGCTGGAGGCCGGTATCCGCGGCAGCGCGCTGCCGCCGCACGTCCGGGCGGTCAGCGCCGAGGGCATCGCACACGTCAAGCTCATAGACGCGACGCCCATCGGCATCAATGTCCGTTCCACCGTGGCCACCTATGCCGGCGTGCACGACGAACTGCGCAAGCTCTATGCCCGGTCGCCGGATGCGAAGGCGCGCGGCTGCAAGGCCGGCGATTTTTCCTACAATACCGGCTCGCTGCGCTGTCCTGGCTGCGACGGTACGGGCGTGGTGAGCCTGGATGTGCAGTTTCTGCCGGATGTGAGCATCCCCTGTCCGGACTGCCGCGGCTCGCGTTACGCACGCGCGGCTTATGATATCCAGCTGACGAACAGGGCGGGACAGTCCGTTTCCCTGCCGGAGCTGATGGACATGGACGTCAACACCGCGCTCCCGTTCTGCGCCGACAGAAAAACGGTCAGCCAGAAGCTGCAGGTGCTGCAGCAGCTCGGCCTCGGCTACCTCACGCTCGGCGAGGAGACGCCGAGCCTCTCCGGCGGCGAGGCGCAGCGGCTGAAGCTGGCCAGCGAGATCGGGCGCATCCAGACGGATTCCGTGTTCGTGTTCGACGAGCCGAGCATCGGCCTGCACCCGCTGGATGTGCGGGTGCTGCTGGGCGTGTTCCAGGCGCTGCTCGATCGCGGCGCGACCGTCGTCGTCATTGAGCACGATCTCGATGTGATCCGCAGTGCCGATTATGTCATCGACATGGGCCCCGGCGGAGGTGATGCGGGCGGCCGCATTGTCGCCGCCGGCACGCCGGAGGAGATCCGGCAAGATCCCGGCAGCATCACGGGCAGATATCTTTGAGGGCAGCAAAAAACCGCCGCTTCCGTAATGGGAAGCGGCGGTTCCTATTTGTATTTGCTCAGAACTTGATGTCGGTGGGCTTGCGGTCGAACATGGTGTTGACCTGCTTATAGAGCCAGCCCATCAGCTTCTGGTCCAGATTCCAGAAGTACACCACAAACAGCGCACCGACGACGGTGGCGGAAGTGGTGAGCGTCTTTTTCAGGACTTTTGCAACCACAGGATTCATAGTTTGCTCCTTTCCGGCCGGGGTGGCTTACTTCTTGGCGAGACCCTTCTGGCGAGCGTACTCGGCAGCACCCAGAGCGCCCATCAGCTGCGGGTCGGTCTTCAGCTCAACGACTTTGAACTTCA
>ERZ827498.2958-NODE-2958-length-15173-cov-6.256846_pt1 | contig 15173 bp, 10 predicted proteins | sample MGYA00519865_ERZ827498 | MGnify/ENA primary metagenome ERZ827498 (study PRJEB31778, sample SAMEA3449328) | human gut metagenome | biome: human gut; feature: human-associated habitat; material: faeces | place: United Kingdom | collected 2010/2012 ...
CCGCGCGTGCCCGCAACTGGCAGCGCTACGACCTGGGTGGTGCCGCGAAGCTCAGCTTCGTCGAGGGCGTCGACTCCTACGTTCCCTACGCTGGCTCCCTCAAGGACGGCGTGGGCGGCACGCTTTACAAGGTTAAGTCCACGATGTGCAACTGCGGTGCCCTCTCGATCCCCGAGCTCCAGGAAAAGGCACGCCTAACGCTGGTCAGCTCGACCTCGATCGTCGAAGGTGGCGCCCACGACGTAGTCGTCAAGGATTCCCAGCAGAGCGTTTCCTATCGATAAGCGGCTTTCCCAAGCACCGCACCTTGCCGTTCAAACCGTCGCTCGCATTCGAAAGTACGCGTCGCTCCTCTTTCACGGCAATCTGCGGCACTTGGAAAACCCGACCATGCTTGGGCGGGTAACAATTAGTGGTTGATTCACAACCACGTTATTTAGATAAAGCGAGATGCCTGCAAGTCGCAGGCATCTCGCTTGTTGTATTTGCTATCATCATGCGAGTTAACGATGTGGCGGGGCGTTCTTACCTTTGCTCGCTGCAAGTTCCGCACGAGCCGAAGAGCACTTAATGTGCTCTTCGTGCGAGCAGGACTGTCCGCAGCAGCGAGCAAAGGTAAGAACGCCCCGCCCCAACCGAGATAACAAAGGAGCTGATATGTGCGATTGCACAGATCATAAGGACGAGATTCCTGCCTACGACGCGCAGGCCATTGAGTCCCGGTGGATGAAGGCCTGGGAGGACTCCAACCTCTTTGCCGTCGACACCGACGACAGTAAGCCCAAGAAGTACGTGCTCGAGATGTTCCCGTATCCGTCGGGCGACCTGCACATGGGTCACGCGCGCAACTACACCATCGGCGATGCCATGGCCCGTCAGGCCCGCATGCGCGGCTACGACGTGCTGCACCCCATCGGCTTCGATGCCTTTGGCCTGCCCGCCGAGAACGCCGCCATCAAGCACAATACGCAGGCTGCCGCCTGGACGTATAAGAACATGGATCAGGCGCTTGCCACGATGAAGCGCATGGGCTTCTCCTACGATCTGGATCGCATGGTCAAGACCTGCAGCCCCGACTACTACCGCTGGGGCCAGTGGATCTTTGAGAAGATGTGGGAAAAGGGCCTGGTCTACCGTAAGAAGAACCCGGTCAACTGGTGCCCCACCTGCAAGACCGTTCTGGCCAACGAGCAGGTCACCGAGGGTAAGTGCTGGCGCTGCGGCACCGAGCCCGAGAAGCGCGACCTGGAGCAGTGGTACTTCAAGATTACCGAGTACTCCCAGGAGCTGCTCGATGATCTGGAGAAGCTCCCCGGCTGGCCTGAGCGCGTCAAGCAGATGCAGGCCAACTGGATCGGCCGCTCCGAGGGCGCCGAGGTCGACTTTACCCTGTGCGACAAGGATGGCGAGCCCATCGAGGGCGACGAGGGCAAGATCACCGTCTTCACCACGCGAGCCGACACGCTCTTCGGCGTCTCCTTCTTTGTCCTGGCTCCCGAGTACGCCGGCCTGCACGAGCTCGTCGAGGGCACGGAGTACGAGGAGGCCGTCACCAAGATCGTCGAGGACTCCAAGCATATCTCTGCCGTCGAGCGTGCCCAGGGCACCCTCGAGAAGCACGGTGCCTTTACCGGCCGCTACGTGGTGAACCCCGTCAACGGCGAGAAGGTCCCCGTGTGGGTTGCCGATTATGTCGTTGCCGACTACGGCACCGGCGCCGTCATGGCCGTTCCCTGCGGCGACCAGCGCGACTTTGAGTTCGCCCGCAAGTACGATCTGCCGATCGTGCCGATCATCCTGGACGATGACGATCGCGCTGCCGTCGAGGCTAGCGGCGAGACCATCGATACCTTCCATGCCGAGACCGTCGACTGGGATTGCGCCCACGCTGCCGAGGGCACGCTCGTCCAGTCTGGCAAGTACACCGGAATGCGCGGCGGCAAGCACTCCGAGGGCGAGGCTGCGATCGTGGCCGACCTCGAGGCCATGGGCTGCGGCCGTCGCAAGGTCGAGTTCCGTCTGCGCGACTGGCTCATCAGCCGCCAGCGCTACTGGGGCAACCCCATCCCGGCCATTCACTGCGAGCACTGCGGCATCGTGCCCGTGCCCGAGGACCAGCTGCCGGTGACGCTGCCCGAGAACCTGGACCTGGGCGCTGGCGAGACCCTTGCCGAGTGCAAGGAGTTCTACGAGACCACCTGCCCGGTCTGCGGTCGCCCGGCCAAGCGTGAGACCGATACCATGGACACCTTCACCTGCTCCAGCTGGTATTACCTGCGCTATACCGACCCGCACAACACCGAGCTGCCCTTCTCCCGCGAGGCTGCCGACCGTTGGATGCCCGTCGATAACTACATCGGCGGCATCGAGCACGCCATTTTGCACCTGCTTTACAGCCGCTTCTTTACCAAGGCCCTGCGCGACCTCGGCCTGCTGAGCGTTGACGAGCCCTTCACCAACCTGCTGTGCCAGGGTATGGTCAAGGACGAGAACGGCGACACCATGTCCAAGTCCAAGGGCAACGTTGTGCCCCCGAGCTCGGTCATCGAGCCCTACGGCGCCGACACCATGCGTCTGGCGATCCTGTTTATCGCCCCGCCCGAGAAGGACTTCGACTGGGATCCCAAGGCCGTCGAGGGCGCCAACCGCTTCATTAAACGCGCCTGGCGTATCGTGTGGCAGCTCGTCCAGTCGGGTGACGCCAACGTGGCCTTCGACAAGTCCGCGCTCGACGAGACCGCGATGAAGCTCTACCGCGAGCGTCACCGCACTATCGCCAAGTGCACCGAGGACTTCGATCGCGGCCAGTTCAACACCGCGATCTCGGCCGTCATGGAGCTCGTCAACGCGGCGAGCGCCTACCTCAACGCCACCGAGGGTGCTGACCGCGACAAGGCCCTGTGCTACGGCGTGGCTAAGGATATTGTGAGCGTCCTTGCCCCCATCTGCCCGTTCTGGGCCGACGAGCTGTGGCACGAGGCGCTCGGCTGTGAGGGCAACGCCTACACCGCCGCCTGGCCCGATTTCGACATCGCCGAGTCCATCGAGGACACGGTGCAGATCGTCGTACAGGTGCTCGGCAAGGTCCGTGGCCGCATCGACGTCGCCCGCGACGCCTCCAACGAGGAGATGCAGGCTGCCGCCGAGGAGGCCGTTGCCAAGTGGCTTGAGGGCAAGACGGTCGTCAAGGCCATCTGCGTGCCTGGCAAGCTGGTTAACCTGGTTGTCAAGTAAGCGCTGCGCGCATAGTTGACATGAAAAAGCGAGGGACGATTCCGCAGGAGTCGCCCCTCTATTTGTTTATGGATACTTGCGACAACACCCAATTATCCATTTCTTGTGGAGAACCTGTGCTCAGGCTGACCTGCGGGTTTGTGTTGTGGTTGCACGTTTGTGCAGGTATTGGTATAGTTTGCTTGCAAATGAAGTTGTAATTGAAAGAAGTGGGGTTTCGGCCCCGCTTCTTTTTTGTATGGATGGAGGTGCCGCAATGGTCAAGACCAAGACCGAGCAGGCGATCATCGACGCGCTCGAGGCCGTTGCTCCCCAGCACGATGTCGACATCGTCGACGTTGAGCTCGTGGGTGCCACCAAGGCCCCCTGCGTGCGTGTGCGTATCGAGGGTGCCGAGGGTCAGAGCCTGTCGCTCAACGACGTCACGGCCAACACCAAATGGGTCGGCGATGTGATTGAGGAGCTCGACCCCATCTCTTCGAGCTATACGCTCGAGGTGTCGAGCCCGGGTATGGCGCGCCCGCTGCGCCGCCCGCGTGACTTTGCCCGCTTTGTGGGCGAGAACTGCGAGCTCACCTCCACTGCCACCGAGGGCCGTCGCAAGTACGCCGGCAAGATTGCCGCCGCCACCGAGATGAACGTGACCCTCGAGCTCGAGGACGGCGAGTCCGTTACCCTCGATTTCTCTGATGTTAAAAAGTGCAAGTTGAAGCCCACCTATGACTTCAAGCCCGCGAAGGAAGGAAAGTAAGATGGCAGCATCCGACATGATGTCCGCCCTGATGGAGCTTTGCCAGGAGAAGCACATCGACCAGCTCTACCTGATCGACCGCCTGGAGCAGTCGCTCGCCAAGAGCTATGCCGAGATCCTGCATCTTGAGTGGGGCGCCAAGGTGACCATCGACCGCACCACCGGCAAGATCTACGTCTACCGTCTGGAGCCGATCGACGATTCAATGGACGAGGAGGGCAACTTCACCGAGTTCGAGGAGATCGACGTCACTCCCAAGAACACGAGCCGCATCGCCGCCCAGCACGCCAAGGCCGAGATCAACGCCATCGTGCGCAACTCCGCCCGCGAGCAGATCTACGAGGAGTTCTCCGGCCGCATCGGTGACCTCATCAGCGGTACCGTGCTGCAGTCCACACCCGACTTCACGATCGTCAAGATTCGCGAGGGCGTCGAGGCCGAGCTTCCGCACTTCGACCAGCGCCGTTACGAGAACGAGCGCAACGAGCGTCCGATGGGCGAGCGCTACCTGCACAACCAGCACATCAAGGCCGTGATCATCGACGTTCGCGACCCCAACTCCAACCTGCAGCCGGTTCGTGGTGAGCACAGCCGTCCGCCGATTGTCATCTCCCGTACCCACCCCGAGCTCATGCGTCGTCTGTTTGAGCAGGAGGTGCCCGAGATCTATGAGGGCACCGTCCAGATCAAGTCGATCGCCCGCGAGCCCGGCCAGCGCTCCAAGGTCGCCGTTCACTCGCTCGACGATCGCCTGGATCCGGTTGGCGCCTGCGTCGGTCCCAAGGGCAGCCGTGTTCGCGCCGTCGTGGGCGAGCTCCGTGGCGAGCGCGTCGACGTCATCCTGTGGGATGCCGATCCGGCCGTCTACGTCGCCAACGCCCTGTCGCCTGCCAAGGTCACCCGCGTCCTTATCGACGAGGAGAAGGCCTACGCCGGCGTCATCGTGCCCGATGACCAGCTGTCCCTCGCCATCGGCAAGGAGGGCCAGAATGCCCGCCTCGCCGCGCGCCTGACCGGCTGGCACATCGACATTAAGTCCGAGACCCTTGCCGCCGACATCCTCAAGAATGTTCCCGTTCACGAGGAGCCCGCCGCCGACCTGATCGGTGACGAGGAGGACGAGGACGTCCGTCGCTGCGAGTTCGTGTCCGAGGACGGCATCCAGTGCCGCAACCAGGCCCGTCCCGGCTCCCGTTTCTGCGGTGTCCACGACACCGACGCCTTCGATGATGCGGAGGACCTGATCTAGCGCGCGGTCGCGCCGGGCGGGTCCCAGCGCATACCCCACGCTCGTTCAGTCTCTAGGCACCCAAGGTGCCAGAAAGGGTAGGTGAAGTCATATGGCAAAAGTCCGTGTGTCCACCCTGGCCAAAGAGTTCGGCATGACCTCCAAGGAACTGATGGGTCATCTCGCCGAAATGAAGATTCCCGCTAAGTCCGCTTCCTCCGCCCTGGAGGACGCATACGTCGCCATGGTCCGCAAGCAGCTCGCCTCGGTGATTGAGGCCCGCGCCCAGGAAGTCGAGGCCGCCAAGCTGGCCGAGGAGCAGGCCGCTGCCGCCGAGGAGGCAGCACGCGCTGCCGAGGCAGAGCGCGAGCGCATCGCCGCCGAGAAGGCACGCGAGGAGGAGCGCCGCCAGTTCGCCGCTGCCCAGGCTGCCGAGGAGGCCGCCCGCGCCGAGGCCGAGGCTAAGAAGAAGGCCGAGCAGGAGCGCCTTGCCCGCGAGAAGGAGGAGGCTGCCCGCGAGGCCCAGCGCCGCGCCGTTCCCGCTTCCGATTCCGGTTCGCGTTTCCGTTCGCTGCTCGACCAGATCGCCGCACAGGAGACCGTCCTCAAGGAGAAGAAGGACGCCGAGGAGAAGGCCAAGGCCGAGCGCGCTGCCGAGCGCGGCAACCGTCGTGGCGGCAACAACGACCGTCGCGGTGGCCGTCGTAACGATCGCAACGCCTCCGACAACAACTCCGATCGCAACGCCTCCGAGAGCCGTCCCCACAGCCATCGCACCAATGCCAGCAACAACGTCGCTGCCGGCATGGACTTCCCCAACCCCGACAAGCAGGGCAAGGGCAAGAAGCGCAAGGGCGGTCACAACAACGAAGAGGACCACTACAGCCGCATGGCTCGCGAGGCCGAGGAGTACAGCCGCGAGAAGGTGCTCGAGGAGGCTCGTGCCGCCGTCGAGGAGGCCTCTCGCGAGTCCACTGGTCGCCGCAAAAAGCGCAAGGAGAAGCGCGAGCGTGAGGCCGCAAAGGCTCAGGAGGAGCGCAAGATAGAGGAGGCGCTGGCCCAGGGCGTGAACCCCGAGGACCTCGACGCCATCAAGGTCTCCCAGGGCGTTACCGTCCAGGAGCTCGCCGAGGCGCTCGACGTTCCGGCCAACGACATCATCAAGCGCCTGTTCCTGCTGGGCACGCCGCTTACCATGACGCAGTCCATGTCCGACGACCTCGTCGAGCTCGTTGCCGACGACCTGGGCCGTCAGATCAAGATCATCACCCCCGAGGAGGAGAACACCTTCTCGTTCTACGACGATCCCGCCGACCTTAAGCCGCGTGCCCCGGTCGTCACCGTCATGGGCCACGTCGACCACGGCAAGACTTCGCTGCTCGACGCCATCCGTCACACCGGCGTCGCTGCCGGCGAGGCGGGCGGCATTACGCAGGCCATCGGCGCTTCGCAGGTCATGATCAACGACCGCAAGATCACCTTCATCGATACCCCCGGTCACGCCACCTTTACGGCCATGCGTGCCCGCGGCGCCAACATGACCGATATCGCAGTTCTGGTGGTGGCTGCCGACGACGGCGTCATGCCCCAGACCATCGAGTCCATCAACCACGCCAAGGCCGCCGGCGTACCCATCGTCGTCGCCGTCAACAAGATCGATAAGCCGGGTGCCAACCCCGACCGCGTGCGCCAGGAGCTCACCGAGTACGGCATCATCCCCGAGGAGTGGGGCGGACAGAACATGTTCGTCAACATCTCGGCCAAGCAGAAGATCGGTATCGACGACCTGCTCGAGACCGTCCTGCTCCAGGCCGACGTGCTCGAGCTCAAGGCCAACCCTGATACGTTCGCTTCGGGCAACGTCCTCGAGGCTAAGCTCGACAAGGGCCGCGGCTCGGTTGCCACAGTGCTCGTGACCCGCGGCACCCTGCGCGTGGGCGACACGCTGGTCGCCGGCCTCACCTATGGCCGCGTCCGTGCCATGCTCGACCCCAAGGGCAACGCCGTCACCGAGGCCGGTCCCTCCGACGCCGTCGAGATCTTGGGCCTGCAGTCCGTCCCCAACGCCGGCGACGAGTTCCGCGTATTCGAGGACGAGCGCGAGGCACGTGCGCTGGCCGACGAGCGTTCGCTCAAGGCCCGTATCGAGGAGCAGAGCCGCGTGAAGCACGTGACGCTCGAGAACCTCTTCGAGACCATCGCCGACGCCGAGGTCAAGGAGCTCAACCTGATCATCAAGGCCGACGTCCAGGGTTCCATCGAGGCCCTTCAGGACTCCCTCGACAAGATGGATCAGTCCGAGGTGCGCATCAACACGATTCACTCCGCGGTCGGTGCCATCAACGAGACCGACGTCGTCCTGGCCGACGCTTCCAACGCCATCATCATCGGCTTTGGCGTCCGTCCCGACGGCAAGGCCCGCTCCGCCGCCGAGCGCGAGGGCGTCGAGATCCGTTGCTACGACGTCATCTACAAGTGCCTCGAGGACCTCGACGCTGCCCGCATCGGTATGCTCAAGCCCACCGAGGTCGAGGTCTCCACGGGTACTGCGACCGTCCTGGATACCTTCAAGGTGCCCAAGGTTGGTATCGCCGCCGGTGTCCGCGTCGAAGAGGGCGAGATCGCCGCAACCGATTCTGTGCGCCTGGTGCGCGACGGCATCGTGGTCTTCAACGGTAAAATCGCCTCGATGCGCCACTACAAGGACGAGGCCAGGAGCCTCAAGAGCGGCTCCGAGGGCGGTATTGGCCTGGAGAACTTCCAGGACATCAAGCCTGGCGACACCATTGAGGGCTACCGCATCGACCAGGTTGCCCGTACCGAGTAGGGGGTAGCGCTATGAAGCAAACGCAGGCAACCCGCCGTCTGGGCGAGCAGCTTCGCGAGAAGCTCGGTTATATCCTGCTCTTTGAGGTTTCCGATCCGCGTCTCGACCTCGTCACCCTGACCGCGGTCGAGGTCGCGGTGGACCGTTCGTTCGCGCGCGTGTACGTGTCGTGCGACGCGAGCCGCTACGACGAGGTCATGGAGGCGCTCGCCAGCGCCAAGGGCCGCATCCGTAGCCTGTTGGCCCGCTCGCTCGATTGGCGCGTCACGCCCGAGCTCGATTTTCGCATCGATCGCTCGACCGATGAGGCCGAGCGCATCACGCGTGCGCTGGAAAACGTTCCCGCCACGCTTGCGATCGAAAAGGACGAGGACGGCTATCCAATAGCGGATGCCGCCCAGGAGGCAGCTTTAGATGAGTAATTCCGCCGACCTCGCATCGTGCGTGTCTGCAGATATTCAGCGACGCATCCTCGAGCTCATCGAGGGTGCGTCCTCCATTGCGATTTCGGGACATACGTCTCCCGATGGTGACGCCCTGGGCTCCGTGCTGGGTCTGGGCTTATCGCTTATGAAGTTTTTCCCCAACAAGGACATTGCCCTGCTGCTGGCAGACGATGACCCGGTTCCGCGCATCTACCGCTTTATGGAGGGCGTCGATCGCTTGGTGCCCGCATCTGCGTATACCGGCAATCCGGATCTGTTCATCTCGGTGGACGTGCCGGTCGTCGAGCGTCTGAACAACTCCGCCGAGGTGCTCCGCCGCTCGTCGCATGTGGTGTGCTTCGATCACCATCCGGCGCGCGAGGAATTTGCCGAGCTGAGCCTGAGGTGCGTCGGCGCCGCGGCCTGCGCCATGATCATCGACCGCTTTTTGGACAATTGCGGCATTGTGGCTCGCAACGGTGTCGCGACCTGCCTGCTGTGCGGCCTGGTGACCGATACCGGTCGTTTTCAGTACCAAAACGCCGATGCTGCTGCGTTCCATGCCGCCTCGCGCCTGGTCGCGCACGGTGCCGATCCGGCGCGCGTCGCGCTCGAGGTCTACCAGAGCATGCGCGTAGAGTTCTTGCATCTCAAGTCCATCGTTATGGGTCGTATCAAGACCGTGGCGCACGGTCGCGTGGCATATAGTTATGCGTACCAGAGCGACCTCGAGGCCTGCGGCGTCACTTCGGATGAGTGCGACGGTCTGGTCGATGTGGTGCGTTCGGTGATGGGCGTTGAGGTCTGCCTGTTCCTAAAGGGCATCGAGGGCGATACCAAGGTGCGCGGCAACCTGCGCTCCAAAGGTGACCTCGATGTGTCCGAGATCGCTGCCAACTTTGGCGGTGGCGGGCATCATGCCGCCGCCGGCTTTTCCAACAACGGAACGATTCGCGAGACGCTCGCCGTGGCACTTCCCATGCTGGCCGAGCTGGTAGGGGAGGATCCCGCTTCGGTGACCGTCGAGCTCTAACATTTTGGATGGTACATGGCTCGTCGTACGCCTTCTCAATTGAATATGCTGCTCGCCGTCGATAAGCCGGTGGGCTGCACGTCCCATGACGTGGTATCGCAGTGCCGGCGCGCCCTCCATGAGCGACGCGTTGGCCATGCCGGTACGCTCGACCCCATGGCCTCGGGTGTCATGGTGGTGGGCGTGGGCCAGGCGACCCGTCTGCTGGGCATGCTAACCCTCGATACCAAAAGTTATGTCGCCGACATTTCGTTTGGCGTCGAGACCAATACCGATGACGCGGAGGGCGAGGCCGTCCGCACGGTGCCCGTTGCCCCCGAGCTGCACGATCTCGCTTACGCCCGTGAGCAGCTCGCCGCTATGCTTGGCCCGCAGATGCAGGTGCCGCCGGCGTTTTCGGCCATCTCGGTCAATGGCGTTCGCGCCTATAAGAGTGCTCGCGAGGGCAATGCGGTAGACTTGCCCCCGCGCCCCGTCGAGGTCTATGCCGCCGACCTGATCGCCGTGGGCGGCGAGGGCGAAACGTGCGTCTGGACCGTGGCGTTTTCGGTAAGCAAGGGCACCTACATTCGCGCGCTCGCTCGCGATCTTGGTCGCGCCTGCGATAGTGCTGCGCATATTTCCGCGCTGCGCCGTACGGCCTCCGGCGTTGTTTCCATTGGCGCCTGTCATGCGGTAGAGGAGCTCTCTGCCGAGTCCGCTGCCGGTTTCGCTCTGGATCCCATCGCCGCCCTTGGTGCCACGCGTGTCGATTTGCCGGGAAATCTTGCAGACGACCTGCTTTGTGGTCGCCGCATTCCCATTGAACGTGCGCTTGCGGACTTCGATGCGTCGAAGGCGCCGTTCGCGCTCGTGCTCGATGGTGGATTGAAGGCGCTTGCTCGAATCGAGGGCGGCCGCTTTGTGATGGAGCATGTCTTTCCGCAGGCGATCGGCGGTGTTCGATGATGCTGGCGCCCCACGAGCTCGCGCGTATCTTTTTCGCGGGTGAGTTGGATGAGGCCCGTATCGTTTTTGCCGACGCATTTGATGGGTGCGAGTTCTTGGGCGCCGCGTCGATCGCCATTGGCGTGTTTGATGGCGTGCATCGTGGGCACCAAGAGCTGATCGACGCGGTTATTCGCGATGCGCATGATCACGGCAGCAAAGCGGTCGTGATTACTTTCGATCCTGACCCGGACGTCGTGGTGAGTCCTTTGCCCGCTCAAAAATTGATGACGACGGCTGACCGCCTGCATGCCCTGGCTCAAACCGGGGTCGATGCGGTGGTGGCCGTTCCCTTTACGCCCGCCGTGGCGGCACTCGACCATGTCGGGTTTTTGGCGCTGTTGTCGTGTGTTGTCGACATTCGCTCAATTCGTGTAGGCAGCGACTTTAGGCTCGGCCGCGGCGGGGCTTCAGGCGTTGCCGAGATGCGCGCCTGGGGCACTGAGCGTGGGGTTGACGTTTACGGTCATGACCTGCTCTGCGTTAACGGGCAGACCATCTGCGCCACGCGCATCCGCCATGAGCTGGGTCAGGGTCATGTGAAGCTGGCCGCAGAGCTTCTCGGTCGTCCCTATATGCTGCGCGGCGTTGTGGCGGCTGGCCGTCACGAGGGATCCGACATGGGCTTTCCCACGGCAAACATCCAGGTGCCCGACGGCATCCAAGTGCCTGCCGATGGCGTCTATGAGGGTCTGGTGCTGGTCGACGATACCGTATGGCCTGCTGCCGTTAACGTCGGCCTGCCGCCGACCTATGCCGATGATGCCGCCTCGGCGCATCTCGAGGCCAACTTGATCGGCTATGCGGGCGACCTGTATGGCGCTTCCGTGTCGCTGGCGTTTACGCGCTGGCTGCGTCCGTCTCGCGTGTTCGATTCCCTGGACGAGTTGATCGCGACCGTCGAGGGTAATATCGACGATATTCGTCATAACTTGGGTGAGCAGGGGGTGAGCATCCGTGATTAGCGATGAGGAAAAAGATCAGGTACGCGCGGCGTCGGACTTGGTTGCCATCGTGCAGGAAACGGTCGAGCTCAAGCCCCGCGGCCATGAGTTTTGGGGCTGCTGCCCGTTCCATGGCGAAAAGACCCCGTCGTTTCACATTATCCCTGCTACGCAGGTATGGCACTGCTTTGGCTGCGGCGAGGGCGGCGACGTCTTCACCTATATCATGAAGCGCGAGAACCTGAGTTTTCCCGAGTCGATCCGCTATTTGGCTGATCGTGCGGGCATTGAACTGCACGATACCGGTGCGCAGCGCGATCGCGGCACCAAGCGCGCCCGCATCTATGACCTGTGCGCCGAGACGGCTCAGTTCTACCACACCATGCTTATGCGCGGTAAGGACAGCCGTCCGCGCGAGTACTTTGCCAGCCGTGGCATGGGTGGAGACGTCTGTCGCCGCTACTGCCTGGGCTTTGCGCCGGGTCGCAACGCACTGGTTTCGCATCTGTCTCAAGCGGGCTTTACCCCGCAGGAGATGATTGACGCCAACGTGGCCGTGAGCCGTGGGCGCGGACAGCTTGCCGACCGTTTTTACGACCGTGTGATGTTTCCCATCTTTGATGAGCAGGGTCACAATATCGCCTTTGGCGGGCGCATTATGGGCGATGGTCAGCCTAAGTACCTCAACACCGCCGAGACGAGCGTGTTTCATAAAAAGCGAAACCTCTACGGCTTTAACTGGGCCAAGGAGTTTATCGTTGCGCAGGATACCGCCATCGTGGTGGAGGGGTATACCGACTGCATCGCCTGCTGGGAGGCGGGGATCAAAAACGTTGTCGCCACGCTGGGCACGGCGCTGACGGAACATCACGTTAAGACACTCGCCCGTTTTGCCAAGCGCATTGTATATATGTTCGATGGCGACGCCGCCGGTCAAAAGGCTGCTCGCCGCGCGATTCAGTTTATCGAGCAGGATTCGATGGATCTTCGCTGCGTGGTGCTTCCCGACGGCAACGACCCCATGGAGTTCATCACGGCGCATGGCGGCGAGGCGCTGCAGGCGCGCATCGATGCCGCCGAGCCCCTCATGGACTTTGTGTACCGTTCACTGCAGGAGTCGAGCGACATTACCACGCCGGGCGGTCGCGCCAAAGCGCTCGAGGATGCGCTGACGCTTATCTATCCGCTGCGCGACAGCTATATGATCGACACGTACTTTATCCAGATTGCCGATCTGTTGGGTTTGGACCTGGAGACCGTGCGCGCGAGCTCGGGCCGTGTGTTTCGCGATGTCGCCAAGCGCGAGGATGCCGAGCGCCGGCGTGAGCAGAACTACGAGCGTCAACGCGCGCAAGCTGAGCGCGCGGGCAGCGCGGGCGGTCGGGCGTCTGGTTTGCAGGGGACGTCTCGCGGTGCCTGGGCCGCGGGTGCGACGCCGCCGGTGTCCGCACCGGTCGAGGAGGACCCGTACGACTACGTTCCGCTTGATGCCTATGGGGCCGCGCCGGTTGAGGTCGACGAGGACCTGCCGCCAATCGATGTGCCGGCGGGGGTGGAAAGCGCTGCGTCCGTTGCCGATAGTTCAAGTGCGGCGGCAGCTCCGTCGATACCGATTGTTTTGACCGATCTGGAGCGGAAATCCCTGGCGGGGGAGCGCGAGCTGCTGACGATGCTCACGAGCTACCCCGATCTGTTTCGCACGTATGCCGATCGCATTTGTTCTATCGAGTGGGTTGACCCGCGTCACGAGTCCATTGCGTGGGCCGTGCTGGCAACCCCTCAGGGCACCGATCCTGCGGCCTGCATGGATGCGGCGCGCGCGGTGTGTCCCGAGGCGGCATCGCTTGTCAGCGCCGGGCGCATCTCGGCAACGAGTAAGCACCCGACCGAGACGAACATCGTCTTTATGCTCGATACGCTCGAGCTCTACACCATCAAACGTCGCATGCGAGCCGCGCAGGCCAAGTTGCGTCAGGACCGTTCACTCGACGATGAGGCCCGTCGCGTGCTGACGATGCAGGCGATGCAAGATTCGCAGCGCCAGCGCGAGCTCCAAAAGTCGATCGGTGGCGTGGCCGACCCGTTCCGTTTGATCGGTTTGGAGACCGCAGGTGCCGATCAGGTCTAGATGTTGTGGTCAACCAGCGTATTCTCGCCTATATCCTGTCTTTATTTTGGGTATAGAGGTCTACGTGTGTGCTAAAGTATTGAGTCCTGTGGACTACGAAGGGAGAATCTGTGCCAAAAAAGACTGAGAGCACGGGTACTGGGCTGGAATCCTACGTTGCAAAGCTCATGGGCAACGGCTCAAACAGGACTTCGGTAACCGAGGACGAGATTCAGGTCGCCCTGAAGGATATCGATGTCTCCGATGAGCAGCTCAACGCGGTGTATTCCGCGCTGCGCAACAGCGGCATCCAGATTATCTCCGCGAGCGGAAACGACGACGCCCCGATGGGCGTCGACGATGACGATAACGATACCGACGATTTCGATGACGATGACGAGCACGATTCCGGCTCGCTTGACGATCACGAGCTTAAGATGGCCCGCCAGGCCGACGCCGAGATGGGCTCTTCCAAGAGCAAGAAGAAGCGCACCGTGCGCACGTCTCGTTCGCGTTCGCGCGTGCGCGGCATCGATGCCTCCACGGTGATGCTGACCGGCGACCCGGTTCGTATGTACCTTAAGGAGATCGGTAAGGTCGACCTGCTGACCGCATCTGAAGAGGTCGATCTGGCCATGAAGATCGAGGCCGGTCTCGAGGCTACCGAGAAGCTCGAGGCTGCCGATGCAGGCGAGATTGAACTCACACGCTCCGAGATGCGTCGTCTTACGCGTATTGAGAACGTTGGTCTTGAGGCCAAGCAAGCGCTCATCAGCGCAAACCTGCGTCTGGTCGTCTCCATCGCCAAGCGCTATGTCGGCCGTGGCATGCTGTTCCTGGATCTGATCCAGGAGGGCAACCTCGGTCTGATCCGCGCCGTCGAGAAGTTCGACTACCAGAAGGGCTTCAAGTTCTCCACGTACGCCACGTGGTGGATTCGTCAGGCCATTACGCGCGCTATTGCCGACCAGGCCCGTACCATTCGTATTCCCGTGCACATGGTTGAGACCATCAACAAGCTCGTCCGCGTGCAGCGCCAGCTCCTCCAGGACCTGGGTCGCGACCCGACCCCCGAGGAGATCGGTGCCGAGATGGACATGAGCGCCGATCGCGTCCGCGAGATCCAGAAGATTTCGCAGGAGCCCGTGTCGCTCGAGACCCCGATCGGCGAGGAAGAGGATTCCCAGCTGGGCGACTTCATCGAGGACTCCCAGGCTATCGTTCCGCCCGATGCCGCCAGCTTCTCCATGCTGCAGGAGCAGCTCACCCAGGTGCTCGATTCGCTTGCCGATCGTGAGCGCAAGGTTATCGAGCTGCGCTTTGGTCTCGTTGACGGACATCCCCGCACGCTCGAGGAAGTCGGTCGCGAGTTTGGCGTCACGCGCGAGCGTATCCGCCAGATCGAGTCCAAGACCCTGGCCAAGCTCCGCCACCCGAGTCGTTCCAGCAAGCTCAAGGACTACATCGAAAGCTAGTCAAGCAAGAAGCGCCCTCAAGCACATCTGCCTGGGGGCGCTTTCATGTAGTCATTGGGGACGTTCTTGAATGACTGGTCGTTTAAGAACGTCCCCAATGACTAGGTGGTTGATTTCCGATCTCAGCCGAACACATTAAGCGAATAGGCCGTTCCCGCAGCT
>ERZ827498.2960-NODE-2960-length-15173-cov-2.810425_pt1 | contig 15173 bp, 13 predicted proteins | sample MGYA00519865_ERZ827498 | MGnify/ENA primary metagenome ERZ827498 (study PRJEB31778, sample SAMEA3449328) | human gut metagenome | biome: human gut; feature: human-associated habitat; material: faeces | place: United Kingdom | collected 2010/2012 ...
CGCGATTGCGCAAACGGCCCGCGAAGGGCGTCCTACCATGGGGGCATCTTGAAGATGCCGCGTGAAAGGAAGCCCCATGTTCGATTGGCTGAAACGTTCGACTCCCTCCTCGTCACCGAGCAGATCGCCGCGCGTCGCGATCGCCTCTCCCCGCGCCTACGAGTCGAACACCATCGTGCTCATCGATACGTCGTACTCGGTCGGGCAGGAGATGGTCGACTTCGCGGTGAGGAAGGGCCTGCCCGCCATCGCCGGCTCCATGCTGTCGGCCTCGACGCGCAACGGCATCGTCTACAACCTCGGCGTCATGACGTTCGCATCGGACGTGCGCGAGGTCGTGCCGATGACCGATGTGCGCGCGTTCGACGAACGACGCCTTCCCGATGATCTTGCCGCCTCGGGCGTGACCATGATGGAGAAGGCGCTGTGGCGGGCTCTCGCAGAGATCGATAAGGCGAAGGCGCGCCAGGATCGCGAGCGTATCGCGCGTGCGGGCTCGCTCATCGTGGTGGTGACCGATGGTTGCCCGACCGACGAGGACGGTGCACGCAAGGACCTCTCGCCGTATCTTGTGCGCGAGCTGACCGATCGCAACCGCACGCGCTCGTGCGAGACCTTCGCCATCGGCATGGGGGAGGTCGACGACGACGTGCTGCGTCAGGTGGGGCCGGCCACCTCGCAGGTGACGCGCGACGGTGAGAGCGTGGAGATCCCCCATGCGGTGTGCTATCTGGGCGATCAGCAGAACATCGAGTGCTGGCGCACGGTCTACCAGCTCATCGGCGAGGCGTCCTCTTCGATGACGGGCAAGCGCGCGGTGGCCTACACCGACGATCAAAGCGCCTGGACGCAGCATGTGGACACCATCCGCGTCGACCCGAGCCGCGTGCGCATCGTGTGCTAACCGGTCATACGATTGCGAATCACGAACGGAGAAGATCATGGAAGCGTATCGATTCACCGAGGCGGGAACGAGGCACCCGCGGCAAGGCGCGGGGAACCAAGACGCGCTTCGCGTGGAGCACCACGGGCCGCATTGCCTGGCGTTCCTCTCCGACGGCATGGGGTCGGCCGGGCTCGGCGCGATGGCGGCCGATATCGCGGTCGGCGTGGGGCTCGACATGGCGAAGCGCACGTTCGTCCCGCAACCCGAGGTCGATGACGAATCGGGCCTGCTCGCGGTGAGGACGGCGTTCTCCTCGGCGTACAACGCCATTCAGAACGCGGCGAGAGACGGGTGGGACCTCAACTCCCTGCTGGCCACGTTCATGGCGGTTTACCACAACGAGCGAACGGGCTGCCTGCACTTCGGCTACTGCGGCGACGGCGGCATCATCACGCTCGGGGACGACGGGGCTATGCGTCTGGCTGCCGTGCCGCACAAGGGTCAGACGGCGTTTCAGACGACGAGCTTGCTCGATTTTTCCGCATGGACGTTCGGCTCGGTCGAGCATGTGCGCGCCTGGGCGATGATGACCGACGGGCTGTTCGACGCGTTGTGCCCTGCGGGCTCCCTTCCCGTCGGCGATCAGCGGGAGGAGGCGCTGGCGAGCTTGCTCGAAGCGCCGCGCCATATGGACGACCCGCGCATGCGCCCGTATCTGGACGCGTCGTTCTCGCCGAGCACGCCGTCTCCCGACGACTTCGGCGCGCTGTTCGACGCGGTGGCAGACGATCGGAGCATCATCGTGGTTCGCGGGTCCGACGCGGCTTTTTCGGAGCGCGTGGCAAGCGGGGCACTCTCTCCGGACGCCTTCTCTCGCGACGATGAGACTCTGCTGGAGACGCTTCCCCCCGACGATGTCGTCCGCGTTCGCACGGTGATCGAGGCCCGCAAGGGCGCGCGGTGTCGCTTCGCGCGGCATGGGAGGGTGAAGGAGGAAAATTATGCTCACATATGATAGCGCTGATGGCGGCACGATTTTCCTCGAAGACGAGAAGGGCTTAGGTGCCGGCGGGCGCGGAAGCGTGTTCCCGGTGCTGTTCGACTCCACGCACGACGCCGCGGGGCGTAAGGTCGATCTGGCGTGCAAGGTGCTCGCCGAGGGGTATCGCTCGGAGGGGCGCCGTCGCAAGGTGGAGGCGCTTGCCCGCATGAGGAATCGCGCGGAGATCTGCGCTGCGTGGCCGGTGTCGTCGATCTACGACGAGGGAGCGTGGGCTGGCTTCACCATGTACCGGCTGGCGGGTTCCTCGCTCGACGCGGTCGTCGCCGATCCGGCGACCGGGCTCTCGCAGCGCGTCGATATGGCCGTGCGTGCGTGCGATATCGTGGCGGGCATGCATCGGCTTGGCGTGGTGATCGGCGACGTGAACATGGCGAACTTCATGTACGATGTCGCAGCCGACCGGCTCGGCTTGGTCGACTTGGACTCGGTTCAGATCATCGACGAGGCCGAGGGCGTGGTCTTTCCCGTGGTCGAGTCGTTGGAGAAGTCGCCGGAGATGCTGGAAGCCGGGCTGGGGAAGGCGCCGCTCACCTCGCGAAGCGACGATTTCCTGGTGGCGGTCATGGTGTTCCGCATGTTGTTCGGCGTGCATCCGCTCGACAGTTTCGAGACCGACCGTCTGCCCGCCGAGGTGCGCGCCGAGAACGCGCTTGCGCGGAGGTTTCCCTACTCCGCTCAGCACGGCGTGCTCCCCGAGAACGCCTTCGGGGACGACCTGGCGCTTTTGTTCCGCCGTTCGTTCGAGGGGCCTTACGAGCGCGTGCCCGGGACCGAGGAGTACCGCGATGCGCTGCGGGCGCTTCTCGCGACGGGGTTCGCGCGTTGCGCGCATTGCGGGACGGAGCGCCCGCGGTCGGCGAGGACGTGCCCTGCGTGTAGAAAGCGGAAGAAGGAGGCGTTCATGGGTGGGAAGCTCTTTCGCGCGGCGGCGCTGCTCGGCGTGGTCGTCGTGGCGTCCCAGGTGGTCGATCCCGCGCAGCTCCTCGATGGAGCGGGCGCGTTGGCGGAGCAGGGGGCAGATGTCGCCCTCGAGGCGATCGCGGGCGCGTTCGCCTCGCTCGAGGACGCGTGGGACGGCCTGATCGTCGGCGCGATCGGCGCCATCGAGGAGGGTTTGACGGCGCGGGCGCGGCGGGCTTCGCTCTCGTCCCGAGCCCGCGCTCCGCAGCGAGTCGTGCTCTCGCCCCGAGCCCGTGCTCCGCTCCGCCGTATGTTTCGGGGTACAGCAAGGGCGTTGAGTAAAAGCGACGCATGTGTCAATTTCGCTCAATGAAGCGTGCTGAAGCGGATGCCCTCTTCGCCGAAGCGCGCCGGAGAGGGAAAAGTTTTTGCATTCAAATCCAAAAACTTCTGGAGAGGCCCCGAATCCGACTTCGACGGTATTCGCAGGATGAACGCCCTTGGCTGGCTGCTGGAGTAGGGCAATCCCCGCCGAACGCCCTTGGCTGGCTGCTGGGGTAGGGCGGTTCCCGGCGGCAAACTTCCCGAAACATTCGACCGGTAATTTAATAGGTCTGATTTGCCGCGCGCACAGCGAAGGCAAAATGGTATCGTATCCCGGATATGACCTGATCGCCCCGCCGGATGCTCGCGAGCGCGCTCGCGAGGCAAGCGCTTCCGCGTCCGGGGCTGTTCTGCAGGACGAGATGAGGAGCGCGTTTTATGGCCAGGGTATCGGAAATCTACGGCTCGATGGTGTTCGACGAGCACACGATGCAGGAGCGTCTGCCTTCCGCGACGTACAAGCAGCTCATGCGCACGATCAAAGACGGCGAGCCGCTCGACATCGACGTGGCCAACGTCGTGGCGCATGCCATGAAGGAGTGGGCCATCGAGCTGGGCGCCACGCACTACACGCACTGGTTCCAGCCGCTCACGGGCATCACCTCCGAGAAGCACGACAGCTTCATCGACCCCACGGGCGACGGCCGCGCCATCATGAGCTTTTCGGGCAAGGAGCTCATCCGCGGCGAGTCGGACGCGTCGAGCTTCCCCAACGGCGGCCTGCGCGCCACCTTCGAGGCCCGCGGCTACACCGCGTGGGATCCCACCAGCTACGCGTTCATCAAAGACGAGGTGCTGTGCATCCCCACCGCGTTCTGCAGCTACACCGGCGAGGCGCTTGACAAGAAGACCCCGCTGCTGCGCTCCATGAAGGTGATCGAGGAGCAGGCCAAACGCGTGCTCGACCTGTTCGGCGAGCACGCCGATCGCGTCATCGCCACGGTCGGCGCCGAGCAGGAGTGTTTTCTCATCTCCGAGAAGGACTACGAGAAGCGCCTCGATCTAGTGCTCACGGGCCGCACGCTGTTCGGCTATCCGCCGTGCAAAGGCCAGGAGCTCGAGCAGCATTACTACGGCGCCATCCGCCCGACGGTCAACGAGTTCATGAAGGAGCTCGACGAGGAGCTGTGGAAGCTCGGCGTGCCGGCGAAGACCAAGCACAACGAGGTGGCGCCGGCGCAGCATGAGCTGGCTCCCATTTTCTCGAACGCCAACCGCGCCATCGACGAGAACCTGCTGACCATGGAGAAGATGCGTCTTCTGGCCAGTCATCACGGCCTTGTTTGCTTGCAGCACGAGAAGCCCTTCGAGGGCATCAACGGCAGCGGCAAGCACGACAACTGGTCGCTTTCCGCAGGGAAGAAGAACCTGTTCGACCCAGGCGAGAACCCGATGGAGAACCTGCGCTTCCTGGTGTTTCTGACGGCGGTCATCGAAGCGGTCGACGAATACCAGGAGCTTTTGCGCATGTCGGTGGCAAGCGCCGGCAACGATCATCGCCTAGGCGCTAATGAGGCGCCGCCCGCCATCGTGTCGATGTATCTGGGTGACGAGTTGGGCGCGGTGGTGGACGCGCTCATCGACGATCATGATTACACCTCCGCCGAACGCGTGGCGGTCGATTTGGGCGTCGACGTGCTGCCGAACTTCCTCAAGGACAACTCCGACCGCAACCGCACGAGTCCCTTCGCGTTCACGGGCAACAAGTTCGAGTTCCGCATGCCGGGCTCGGAGGTGAACCTGTCGGATGCGAACATGGTGCTGAACACCGCCGTGGCGAAATCGCTCAAGGACTTCGCCGACAAGATGGAGGACGTGGCGCCCGATGCGTTCGAGTCCGCCGCCATCGACTACATCAAGCATACGCTGCGCGATCACGAGCGCATCATCTTCAACGGCGACGGCTACTCGGCGGAGTGGGAGGCCGAGGCCGCGCGTCGCGGTCTGGCGAACCATCCCACCACCGCCGACGCGCTCCCGTGCTTCGTCGACCCCAAGTCGATCGAGCTGTTCGAGGGCATGGGCGTGCTGTCGGAGACCGAGGTGCGCAGCCGCTACGAGGTGAAGCTCGAGAAGTACAACAAGGTGCTGAACATCGAGATCCGCACTATGAAGCGCCTGGTGCGTCGCGATTACCTGCCTGCCATCAACAAGTTCGCGGCCGAGGTGGCGCGCCATATCGCCGAGGTGCGTGCGGTTGCTCCCGACCTCGACCAGTCGTTCCAGGAGGACAAGCTGCGCCGCCTGCTCGAAGGCGCTGCGCAGATCAACCAGCTGCTCAGCCGTTTGCACGAACTGCATCGCGCCTCGCTGGAGGTGGCCGATCAGCAGGAGCGCGCGAACATGAACGCGCACGAGATCATCCCGGTTATGGACGATCTGCGCGCGGCGGTCGACAACATGGAGATCATCGTCGAGCGCGGCTTCTGGCCCGTGCCCACGTACAACGAGATTCTGTTCTACGCGTAAACGAGGATGCGCGTCAGCAGGTGAGATCACGAAGCGCCTCCCCCCCGGAGGCGCTTCGTGCGGCTTCGGCGGCCGATTGCATGCCGTGCGCCCGTCCTCTTCGGCCCGGGTGGTCGTGCGGCACGGGTGCGAGGGCTGCGGCGGACGCGGCGTGCGCGGCCGACGTGCCGCGTGAGACAAGCGGGCGAGCGAAAGGGGAGGTGCCGGTATGGCGGAGGGCGTGTTCGAGACGTGGGAGATAGGCTCGATGCGCGCGCGGAACCGACTGGTTCGCGCCGCCACCTTCGACGGCTTGGCCACTTCGGATGGCCGCCCGACGGACGCGATGCTGTCGCGCTACGAAGCGCTCGCCCGGGGCGGCGTGGGGGTCATCATCACCGGGTACGCCTACGTGCGACCCGACGGCGTCGCGTACCCGCACATGATATCCGCCTGCGACGATTCGTTCGCCGCGACCTGGCGCTCCTTCGTCGAGCGCATGCATGAGCTTGGCGCTCGCATCGTGCTGCAGATCGTCTACTGCGGATCGGGCTGCAAGGCAGACCCGCTTCCCGAGCGCATTCTCGGACCGTCGGCGCTGCCTCACCCCAAGACGGGCGTCGTTGCCGCCGAGGCGACGCCTGCGGAGCTTCGCGAGCTTGCCCGGGCGTTCGGCGACGCTGCGCGCAGGGCGTGCGCGGCGGGTTTCGACGGCGTGGAGATCCATGCGGCGCACGGGTATCTGATCAGCCAGTTTCTGAATCCTCTGTTCAACCGAAGAGACGACGAGTACGGCGGCTCTTCGGAAAATCGCGCGCGCTTCGCCGTCGAGGTTGTTCGCGCTGTTCGCGCAAACGTTCCCCGGGACTACCCCGTGTTGGTGAAGATCAACTCGAGCGACGGCGTCGACGGCGGCATGACCGAGGCCGAGGCGTTGCAGGCCGCGCGCCTTCTCGCCGACGCAGGTGCGTCGGCCATTGACGTGAGCGGGGCGTGGCGCCTTGCGTGCGTGGCGGATCATGCGGGGGAGCCGCTGTTCACGGACTTCGCGCGGCGTCTCGTTCGCGAAGTCGACGTTGCCGTTCTGCTGACGGGCGGGTGTCGCTCCCTGGCGCCCCTCGAGCGTCTTGCGCACGAGGGTATCGCGGGTTTCGGGTTGTGCCGCCCCCTTATCTGCGAGCCCGATCTTCCCAACCGATGGCGTGCTCAGCGCGCCGAAGGGCGCGTCACGCCCTCGCGCTGCGTTTTCTGCGATCGATGCAGCGTGACCCGCGACCATACCTGCGTGCTCGGGTAGTTGAGGACTCGCGTCGGAGCGGTTCGGCTGACGGGGCTCTCGAGAGCCTTTTGCGAGCCTCGCCTGCGGGTGTGCTCGATTTCAGTGTTTCGGATTCCTGCTTTTGACGGCTTGCATAACTTCGGCGGGCAATTGCGCGGCGTGTGGGCTGATTTCGGTGCGCCTTGGGAATAGGGCGATGTAAAACCACAGGTCAGGGGAGCATCTGGCATCAAGTTTCCTTCGGGACGGGAAGCCAAGCGTGTGCAAATCGTTTTAAAACGGGAATCGAGAGTGTGGTATTTCGACACGAACTTATCGGACGGTTGCCGTATTGGCCAATTGTCCGAGATCGCAGCTCGCGCCGTCGTTGGCCAGGTGCAACATATCCCATATCTCTTTGTTTTTTTGGCATAAAATTTTTCATTTTTTCGGCGAACGGTATTTAGTGTCTAGCTCGATTTTTATTCAAATGCATAACACCAGGTCAGATGATGAAAAAAACAACACTATATTCACAAATAAGAATAAATAAGCATCATAAAACGGTCATAAATTGCGTTCGAACAGCCTACGATAAGTATTTATTGAACTATAACAATATGATAATGTGCCAACTGTTGTGATGCTGGCCGGCAATCACTGATGGGCGGATCAAAGCGCACGTTCGGTCCAGGGCTTGGAGGGAGTCCTAAACGCCGTTGGGCAGCGATGCGCGCACGAGGGAATAGCGCCTTTCGAGGCGTGGGCAAAACGTCCGGAACTCGTGGAGATCCGCGCGAAGACACATGACAGAGGAGGAGAAATGAAAGGCAGGAGCATAAATCGCCGCACCTTCGTCGGTGCGATGTGCGCTCTTGGCGGCCTTTCGGTAGCGGGCGCGAGCCTGGGCATGCAGCCCGATGCCGCGGTGGCCGCCGAAAGCGCTTTCCCCACGCCTAAGACGGGCAAACCCGTCGAGGCCAAGGTCGATCCGAAGACCGGTGAGGTTACGGTCAACGAGGACGTGATCGTCCGCTACAGCGGATGCGTTGGCTGCTACTGCTCGTGCGGCAATCGCGTGAAGATCGACCGTGCTACGGGACGCATTCTTGGAGTTGGCGGAAATCCGTATAATCCCGCCGACGCATATCCGTTCCTTGACCATGACGCACCGCTTACTGAGGCTTTCCAGTCCATGAGCTTTGCGAATGGCAAGGGCAACTTGCTGCGTGGCACGGTGTGCGGACGCGGCAACGCTACGCTCAACGGCTATTCTCAGCCCGATCGCATCACCACGCCGCTTAAGCGTGCGGGTAAGCGCGGCGAGGGCAAGTGGAAGCCCATCAGCTGGGACGAGCTCATCAAGGAAGTCACCGAAGGTGGCAAGCTCTTTGCCGAGATTGGCGAAGATCAGGAGATTGAGGGCTTCAAAGCTCTTCATGACACCGAGACCCCTATGAATGCGGACGAGCCGAGGCTCGGACCGATCTCCAACCAGTTGGTTATGCTCGGCAGCCGTTCCGATGGGCGCGGCAGCTTCTCGAGCCGTTTCGCCGGCACGTTCGGAACGGTCAATGCCTACGGGCATGCCTCCAGTTGAGCGGTCGCTAATTCAGCGAGTTCGCTGGCACAAAAGGGAACCGGCCTTACTCCCGAACCCGAAGAGGCCGAATATGCAATCTGGCTGGGTGCTTTCCCCGGCGGCAGCATGATTAACTTCCAGAGCTCAGGCAAGCGCACATCTGCCAACCTGGCGTCTGGCAAGCTCAAGATCGACGTGCTCGACTGCACGTTGGCTAACGGCTGCGTCACTCCGACGCTTCCTGGAATCAACTGGATTCCGATCAAACCTGCAACCAATGCGGCTTTCTGCGCGGCTTTGATCAGCAAGATGATCCAAGACGGCACCTATAACGCCGACGCGATTTCGTTTACCAACCAGAAGGCGGCTGTGGCTGGCGGCTATGGCGCGTACACGAACGCATCCTTCCTGGTCATCACCGACGAGAGCCATCCGAACTATAAAAAGCTCATGCGTCCCGCAGATGCGGGCATCGACGCTCCCGAGGAGAAGGATAAGTCGGGCGCTGTCATCGAGAAGTTCGTGTGCATCGATGCTGAGACGAATGAGCCTGCCGTGAACACCGACTGCTCGAAGGGCGTTCTTGAGTTCGAGGGCGAAGTTAACGGCGTGAAGGTTCGTACGGGCTTCTTGATGCTCAAGGATTCCGTCAACGAATACACCATCGACGAATATTCCGAGATCACCGGCGTTTCCGTTGCTGATCTCGAGCGCATCGCCAAGGAGTACACCTCCCATGGAACTCGTGTTGGCGTATGCCATAAGGGCGGCTCTGCTGCATCGGTTAACGGTGTCGATGCCATGGTCGGCGCGAATCTGCTCCATGCCATGGTCGGCGCGAATCAAATGACCGGCGGTAACGCTCCGAACAGCCCCGCTCCCACCACCACCGGTGACGGTGCGCGCTACAAGCTGAGCACGATCAAGGGCAAGCCCTCTGTTTCGACGAAGAATGCCTGCTATATTTCGCGTACGGCTATCGCATGGTCTAAGACGGACGAGTATAAGAATCGTGTAAAGGCCGGCGAATCCGATCCTAAGCCGAAGATGCCCTGGTTCGAAAACGGCCCCGCTTCCGATAGCCAGGCTCTCATGTCTGTCGTCAACGGTTATCCGTACCAGGCGAAGATTCTGACGTCTTTTATGTGCAACACCATTCAGGCGACCCCCGGCGCGATGCGCGATGAGGTGATCGAGCGCCTGAAGGACACCTCTGTCGTTCCCCTCCATATAGCGTGCGATGTGTTTATTGGCGAGCATGCCCAATACGCCGATTACATCGTCCCTGATGTTACTCCGTACGAGAGCTTCGGTCTTCCCACCACGGGCACCACGTTCACCGGTTACGGTACCACGGTACGTTGGCAGACCTCTGAGCCTCAGAGCATGGAGATCTCCGGCGGTCGTCATGCGAGCTGGGAGACCTTCCTTGCGGACGTCGCGGTTGCCTGCGAGCTTCCTGGTTGGGGAGAGGATGCTATCGAAGACGTCGACGGCAACAAGTGGCCGCTCTACGATGCGTGCGATTTCTATCTGAAGGCCGTGGCCAACTTGGCTTACGCCAACAAGAAGCCTGTTTCTGACATCTCTTCCGAAGAGGCGCACATTCAAGCTCTTGACGAGCTCCCCGAGAGCTTCAAGGCGACGGTTACCGAGGAAGAGTGGCCGAAGGTTCTTAACGTCTTGTCGCGCGGTGGACGCTACTGGCCGATGGACTTTGTCCATCCGGACCCCGAGGGCGGTCGTAGCTATGGTTACGAGAAGGACTTCGTAACCTACATCTACGGAGAAAAGCGCGCTCTCTACAAGAACTGCTATTCCGGCAAGGGCGTTTCTCCGACTCTTCGCTACAACCCGGAAACCTTCTCGGACCTTTCCCCTGTCGAGGATCATTACTCGAGGGAAGAGTATCCCTTCACGGCTTCCGAGCATAAACCTCGTTTCCGTACGGTGACGATGCTGTCCAACAGCCCGATCATGCGCGATCTGTGCTCGCATAACTACATCGAGATCAATGATGAGGATGCGGCTGAGCTCGGCATCAAGGACGGCGATAAGATTCGCGCGGTGACGCCTCTTGGGGACGTCAGCGAGGGCGTGGCCATGGTTCGCGCCGGTCAGGTAAAGGGTGCGTTCAGCCTCTCCTTCGGATACGAGCACATTAATTATGGTGCGCAGGACATCGAAATCGATGGCAAGCTCACCAAGGGCGATCCCGCTATCGCCGCCGGCGTGCGTATCCATCAGATGCTCGATCCGCTGGTAAGCAAAGACGGCGTTTTGAGTATTTACTCGGAGAACGAGGCGGCAAGTCCTGGTCGTAGCGGCGGCATGTTCAAGATCGAGAAGGCGTAAGGGGGTAGGCAATCATGAGTGAGACTAAGCTTGGCATGTTGATTGATCTGTCCCTTTGCATCGGCTGCAACGCTTGCGCTGTTGCCTGCAAGCAGGAAAACGATGTGCCTCTGACTAACTTTAATACGTGGATCGAGAGCTTCGACGTCGAGCGCCCAGATGGTCGTGTTGCTCGCGCGAACGTTCCCAAGCAGTGCAATCACTGCGACAATCCCAGCTGCGTGTCGGTGTGCCCGACGGGCGCGAGCTACAAAGCTGCCGACGGTACGGTGCAGATCGATGAGGAGAAGTGCATCGGCTGCAAGTACTGCATGGCCGCTTGCCCCTACGGCGCCCGTTACGCCATTGTCGAGACCGGCGTCGTCGGCAAGTGCACCTACTGCGCTCACCGCAGCGAGAACGGCCTGCTTCCCGCGTGCGTTTCGACGTGTGTAACCAAGGCGCGTATTTTCGGTGATCTCAACGATCCCGATAGCGACATCTCGAAGGCCATCAAAGAGCATGGCGGTGCGGATCATCTGATGCAGGATCTCGGCCAGGAGCCGACGCTGTGCTACTTTGGTCTTTCCGACATTGAGGCAATGCCTCGTGTCTCCGCTGTCCACAAGGGCGGTAACGTGTTCAAGCCGTATGAGGGGAGGCAGTAATGGTTTGGGATGCAGTCATTGCTTGTTACCTCTTCCTGGCAGGCATGGGCGCGGGTGCGTTCGCGCTGGCGGCTCTCGCCGGCTTGATGAAGCCCGAGCTTAAGAAGATTCGTCGCGTGGGTTACATCATCGCTCCGATAGCCGTCGCCGTGGGCTGCTTGCTGCTCATGGTGGACGCCAAGGGCGGCCTGTTCAACCCGCTGCGCTTCTTCTTCATCGTGTCGAACCTGCAGTCCGTCATGTCGTGGGGTGTCATCATCCTGTGCCTGTTCATCGTGGTGAGCGGCATCGCGCTGGTGCTCAATCTCATGAAGAAGGAGACCCCGAAGGCCATCGACATCATCGGTCTGGTGCTCGCTGTCTGCACGGCCGCTTACACCGGCGTGCTTCTGGGCGCGGCTCCCGGCTTCCCTCTGTGGAACATCGTGGTCATGCCGCTGCTGTTCATCGTGTCGGCTACCTCTTCCGGTTTCGCTTCGGTGCTGCTGGTCGCTCATGCGACCGGCTCCGAGGAGCCTGCCGCCCTTCCGTTCCTTAAGAAGATGGCGTATATCCTCCCTGCGCTTGAGGCTGTGCTGGTCGTGGTTCTCTTCGTCGTCGCGATGATGACGCAGGGCTCTGGCGCCGAGGCTGCCGTGGCTTCGGTCATGAACATGGTCGCCGGATCGTACGCTCCGGTGTTCTGGGTCGGCTTCGTCGTGGTGGGGCTTGTCGCTCCCGTCGCGCTCGAGGTGCTCAACGCCCGCAAGGCGTCTTCCGCGAAGGGTCTTGCGGTTGCGGCGGAGGCATGCGTTCTCGTGGGCGCGTTCCTGCTCCGCTTCCTGGTCATCATGGCCGCCGTGCCGATCTTCGGCTAAGTTAAGGAGGAAAAACGGTGACTGACGAGCTTCTTCTTGAAGGTGACGGTCTGCGCGGGTTCCGTACCGTCATGGCCGTGTGCGCGGAGGCTCTGCTCAATCTTCCGACGGAAGACGTGGTGGCCAACGTGCGGTCGGTTGCCGAGGCGCTCGGCGACGATGGGTTCAACGATGTCGTCGCCGACGCCGTCCTTGAGCAGCGCTACTACGATCGTTTCTTCGTCTCGGCTCATCCCGCGTACGTTCCTCTGTGCGAGGATGCTGTGCGCGGCGGATACATGGACGACGATCGCTTCCGCTACGGGTCCGTGTGCGGCAAGCACTACGCGCACACGTTGACGTGTTACAAGGCCGTTGGGTTCGACTTCAGGCGCATCGAGGGATTCGAGCCTTCGGTGTCGATGCTCAAGCCCGACTCGATGGCATCTGAGCTCGCGTTTCTCGCGTTTCTCGCTGACAGCGCGCTTGCAGCTGAAGGTCGGGATTCGGAGGTGGCGCAACGCAGCCGCGAGCTGCTCGTCACGTTCGCGCGTGATCATGCGAGCCGTTGGTTCGGAGATGCGGTTGAATGCCTCGAGCGTTTCGACGAGGATTTCTACGCCGGCGTTTGCGCTTTGGCTGCGGAGTCCGTCGCCGCCTTGGTGGAGTAGCGCATCCTTTTCGCTCCCTCGCTTGCCCGTCCTCGCCTCATCGGCGGGGGCGGGTTTTTCGTTTTGGAGGCGTTTGCTCGATGCGCGAGCGGTTTACGAGTGGGTGCTTCGAGGTTGCCGTGTGCTTCCGAGCGCTTAGTACGCGGAATTCTCTTCTCCGATTCCCGAAAACGAACGAAATGTATCACTTGGTTTTGGAATTGGGGATAAGGCAATGCGTCGCGTTCTCTCGACCTGGTTGCAGTATGTTCTGACCTGGGGTTTTGTCGACACAAAAAGCCCAGATAGGCGCAGTGGCCTTTGGTCCTCGTGAAAAGTCGCGCAATCTGATACATATCGTCCATTTATTGGAATTGATACAGCCGAATTAGCGCACGGACGGTTGCCGCCTGCGCAAAGGCAGGCACGAGCTGAAATACCTATACGAAGTGGCAGGTGCTGCGGGTAGGTGCGTGCGAAGCGGGGTGGCGGGTGAGCGCAGGCACGAGCGCACGGGCGGCGGTGGCCCGCGAGGAGCGGCGCACGATCGCCGGGATCGAATTCTCCTACTCGCCTTTCACGTCGAAGTTGAGGTTGAACCCGTCGGCCAAGCCGCTCGGCGCGAGCAGCACGCCCTTGCCTTCGCGGGCGCCCTCGTAGGCCAGGTTCATGGCGCGTAGCTTGAGCGCCATAGGGTTCTTCTCGTACACGGTGGCGGCTTCGACCAGCATGTCGGAGATGTCCTTCTCCACCTCGCTCAGCAAAACGCGCGCGTTGCGCTCGGACTGCGCTTGCGCCTCGCGGGAAAGCGCGTCTTGCAGCTCTTCGGGCACGGTGATGTTGCGGATCTCCACGGACATGACTGAGATGCCCCAGTCCTCGCACTTCTCGCCGAGGAGCTTTTGCAAATCGACGTCGATCTGCTTGCGTCGCGGGGAGAGCTCGGCCAAGTCGAGCTTGCCGATGGCGTCGCGCATGGCCGTTTGCGCCGACCAGAGCACCGCCTTGGGGTAGTTCTCCACTTCCAGGCAGGCCTTCTGCGCATCCCATACCATCCAGAAAATAGCCGCGTCGATGTCGACGGGCACTAGGTCGCGGGTGAGCGCCGCCTCGGCGGTGAAGGACATGATGCGTACACGTTGGTCGACGCACGCCGCCGCGTAGTCGGCGAAGGGGATGAGGAAGTACACGCCAGGACCCGCAATGCGGTGGAATCGGCCGAAGCGGAGAATGACCACGTGCTCCCATTCGGCCGCGAGGCGAATGCTCGTCGACAGCGCGGCGCCTACCACCACGCCGACGATGACGCTGAAGGGCCCGACGAGCGGATAGGTCAGCACGCCTGCGACGACGAGACCCGTACCGAACAGCCCGAGGGCGAGCAGGTAGACGCCCAGGCGCCCGGTTTCGCTCGACTCGAGGCCCTCGATGGTCGCTTCCTTCTGAGGACCTTCGTTCGACCTGTTCTTGTTCTTGCCCATGAAGCTGCCCTTTCCAAGATGGGTTGTCTGCGCTGAATCAGTCGTCGAGTTGCTGAATGCGGTACTGGACGATGCGCGGGATGTCTTCCTTCACGATGCCCAGCTCGAGGCACTGCCTGATGAAATCGTCGACGAACACGTCGGTCGACGGATCGTCCGACGTGTCGCTGTCGCGGTAGCCGTCGTGCACGAACGTGCCCTTTCCGCGCAGGGAGATGATGTAGCCGTCGCGCTCGATATCGCGATAGACCTTCCCGACGGTGTTGTAATTTATGCCCAGGGCGACGGCGAGTTCGCGCACCGTGGGGATCTTGTCGCCCGTTTCGTAGTATCCCGACGTGATGAGGTAGATGAGCCGGTTGCGCAGCTGGAGCCAGATGGGTATGCCGCAGTCCTTGTCTACGGTGAACAATTGCTCGGTGCTTTGGGCGGGGCTTGTTCTCATGGCTTCAGTCGCAGTTCTTCCTTTTATCGGGTGTGTCTATATTAGACGATATGGGCCGCCAGCGCTTGCCGAAAGCGACGTCTACAGGGGTTGTGCGTAAGGGGGGGGTTGTCGCTGATAGGGCGGGATGCGGGCGCTGCGGGATGCGGGCGCGGCGGTGCGGGCGTGATGGAACGCGGGCGAGGCGGGGCATCGGCGAGGCGGGGCATCGGCGAGGCGGGGCATCGGCGAGGCGGGG
>ERZ827498.2965-NODE-2965-length-15145-cov-4.468323_pt1 | contig 15145 bp, 14 predicted proteins | sample MGYA00519865_ERZ827498 | MGnify/ENA primary metagenome ERZ827498 (study PRJEB31778, sample SAMEA3449328) | human gut metagenome | biome: human gut; feature: human-associated habitat; material: faeces | place: United Kingdom | collected 2010/2012 ...
TCGCCGCCAAGAACGGTGTGCCCTGCGTCATCCTGCGCGCCATGAGCGACAACGCTGACGAGGACGGCCACGAGGTGCTGGTGGTGAAAAAGTTCAGCATTGCGGAATATGTAGCCACCGCCACCAAGATCGTGGCAGCAATGGTGGAAGCACTGTAAAAAAGAACCCTCTCAGTCAATGCTTCGCATTGCCAGCTCCCCCGAAGGGGGAGCTTTTGGCATTACAGTCAGACTTCACTGTAAAAATCAAGTATCAGAATAAAATGTGTCAAACAGGCCCATTCTCTGGTTATCATTTCCAGAAAAGGGGCCTGTTTTTTATGCTGCCATTCTTTGCCCGCACGCTCACCCGCCGTGAGATGGCGCTGGGGTGCGCCGTGCTTTCCCTTGCGCTGCTTCTGAGCGCCCTGCCTGCTGCTCTGCGCTGGGGGCAGGCACAGCTGGACACCGGGGCCCTCCTCTGTGCCGACACCCTGCGCTTCCACATCCGGGCCGACAGCGATTCCCCTGCCGACCAGACCGTCAAGCTCGCCGTGCGGGATGCTGTTCTGGCCTACGCCGATGTCCACTGCACCGCACAGGACAAGCCTGCCGCCCTGCGCTGGGCGGCAGAGAACCTGCCCGCGCTGGAGCTGACGGCCCGGGCTGTGCTGGCAAGACGAGGGATCTTTTCCACCGTTACGGTACAGCTGGTGGAAATGTACTTTGATACCACCCGCTATTCCACCGGCATCCTGCCCGCCGGGCGGTATCAGGCTCTGCGCATCGACCTGGGCGGCAACGCCCGCCACGGCAAAAACTGGTGGTGCGTGCTCTACCCGGGCCTCTGCCGCGCGGCCTGCGGCAGCTATGCCCTCCCGCAGGAGAACGACCTCATCTGCGGGGAGTACATCGTCCGGTTCCGGCTGGTGGACTGGGTGCAGAGCGTTTGCTCCGACCGCGCCGACCGCACACTCCTCTCCCCTGCCGCATAACCTGTGGCGGAAAGGAGTGTGACCACACACATGGCAATTCCCGCTTATTATTCCCTCATCCAGCGTGGCTCTTCCGGCCCCGACGTGGCACTGGTGCAGACCTGGCTCAACGGCCTGCGCGACGCCTGCACCTGGCACGACATCCTCAAGGTGGATGGCCATTTTGGCACCGCCTGCGAGAAAGCCGTGACCGAGTTCCAGCTGCGGAACAAGCTGACTGTGGACGGCAAAGTGGGTGCCAACACCTGGAATGCCATCTACGCCAAATACACCGCTGCCCACGGCCTGCATGTGCCCTACCCCGGCATCGTGCTGCGGCAGGGCTCTGAGGGCGGAACCGTCCGGCTGGTGCAGCAGAAACTGCGCGGCGAGGGCGAGACCCTGACCGCTGACGGCAAATATGGTGCCAAGACCACGGAAGCCGTCCGCCGCTACCAGAAGCGGAACAGCCTGACCGCCGATGGCTCGGTGGGCAGCGCCACCTGGGAAAAGATGTTCTAAACGCCCTGCCCACTCGCAACGGGCAGCAAAAATGGCCCCCGCCGGGATCTTGCTTCCGGCGGGGGCCATTCTCATTGCAACGCGGAAATTCCGCTTACTTATTCTTGTACATTTCCTCGTAGTACTTCTGGTAGTTGCCGCTGGTGATGTGCTCCATCCACTCCTCGTGGTCGAGATACCAGTCGATGGTCAGGACGATGCCCTTCTCGAACGGGGTCTCGGGGTACCAGCCCAGATCGTTCTTGATCTTGGTGGGGTCGATGCCGTAGCGGCGGTCGTGGCCCAGACGGTCGGCCACATGCTTGATGAGGTCCTCGCTGATGCCCTCGTCCTGCAGACGGTCGTGGAGCTGGTTGATGATGGTCTTGACGATGAAGATGTTGGGGCGCTCGTTGTGGCCGCCCACGTTGTACACCTCGCCGATCTTGCCGCCGTTGGCCACCATGTCGATGGCCTTGCAGTGATCCTCCACATACAGCCAGTCGCGGATCTGCATACCGTCGCCGTAGACGGGCAGCTGCTTGTGGTGCTTGACGTTGTTGATCATCAGGGGGATCAGCTTCTCCGGGAACTGGTAGGGGCCGTAGTTGTTGGAGCAGCGGGTGATGTTCACCGGCATGCCGTAGGTATCGTGGAATGCCATAACGAACATATCGGCGCTGGCCTTGGAGGAAGAATAGGGGCTGTGGGGGCACAGGGGCGTGGTCTCCATAAAGAAGCCGTCCGCACCCAGAGCGCCGTACACCTCATCGGTGGACACCTGCAGGTACTTCTTGCCCTCTTTCCAAGTCTTGGCATCGGCGTCGTACCATGCCTCCTTGGCGCGCTGCAGCAGGTTGACGGTGCCCATCACGTTGCTCTGCACAAAGATCTCGGGGTTCTTGATGGAGCGGTCCACATGGCTCTCGGCGGCAAAGTTGATGACGTAGTCGAAATCGTACTTTGCAAACAGGCTCTCCACCAGCTCCTTGTCGCAGATATCGCCCTGCACGAACACATGGCGGGGGTCGCCCTCCACGTCCTTCAGGTTTTCCAGATTGCCCGCGTAGGTCAGCTTATCCAGATTGACCAGCAGGATCTCCGGGTATTTTTTGAGCATATAGTGCACAAAGTTGGAACCGATAAAACCGGCGCAGCCGGTGATCAGATAGGTTTTCATAGGTCAGTATCCCTCTTTATTTATTTGTTGTTGTTCCCGGACTGCGGGCGGGCTGCGGCGCGGGCGCGTTCCTCCTCGGCGCAGCAGTGCTTTGCCACAATGCTGTTCATGGTCTTGCCCATGGCGTTGGTGTATGCTTCCAGCCCTTGGTTCATGCTGTGAAGCTCCTCGTAGGTGGCTTGGGTGTATCGTGCCAGACCCTCGCTCATGTTGCTGAGCTCCTTGTGGGTCTCTTTGGTGTACTCCACCAGCTCCGCGAAGGCGTACAGCGCCCATGCAAGGAACATCTGCAAGACCCAGAACACCACGGCGACCACCAGCCCCAGCACGATGGCTGAAAACTGGCTGAAGGGCTTCAGCATTTCATGGACCGCGCCGCACAGCATGGATGCAAGCACAAAGGCCAGCACACACTGCACCTTTGCAAGGATCTTTAATATCTTGACAGATTTGCCAAAAATCGCATCAAACATGATACATCCTCAGTTCTTCCGCAGGGGGTATTTTCAGTTTTTTCTCAGCCCTTCATGCCGTTTTCGCCGTCCCAGTGGGCGAAGAAGCAGGCCAGCGCATCCTTCCAGTCGCGGACATCGTTGCCCACGGTGCAGCGCAGCATCCGGTTGTCCAGTGCGCTCCACTTGGGGCGGTCGGCGCTGTCCGGGTGCTTTGCCTTGTACTCCTCGCTGGTGCAGGGGGCAACGGTGGCGTCCACACCGGAAAGGCGGATGATCTCGGCAGCAAAATCGTACCACGAGCAGATGCCCTCGCCGGTGCAGTGGTACAGGCCGTACTCGTGGGTCACGCACAGCTGCAAGATCTCGTGGGCAAGGTCGGCAGCGTTGGTGGGGTTGCCGCACTGGTCGTTGACCACTTCCAGCTTGCCGAACTTTTTGCCCGCGTTCACGATGGTCTTGACAAAGTTTTTGCCGTAGTAGCTGTACAGCCATGCGGTGCGCACGATGAAGTGGCGGTGGCAGAACCGCTCCACATACTTTTCGCCCATGAGCTTGGTAGAGCCGTAGGCGCTGATGGGCCCGGGCAGGGTGGCTTCATCCTGCGGGATGCCGCCGTTCTCCCGGCCGGAGAACACATAGTCGGTGGAAACGTGCACCAGCCGTGCGCCGGTCTTTTCGGCAGCCTGCGCCAGATTGCGGGGGCCAAGGGCGTTTGCCTTAAAGGCATCGTCGTGGTGCACCTCACACCCGTCCACGTTGGTGTAGGCGGCGCAGTTGATGATGATATCCGGGCGGTTGCGCCGCACGAACTCGTCCACCATCCTGTAGTTGGAGATATCCAGCTCCGGCAGATCCACCGGGATCACCGTAGCGTTGAGCAGCTTTTCGGGGATGGGGCCCAGCTCGCTGCGGCCCTCCTGCAGCTGCTTGAGCAGCTCTGTGCCCAGCTGTCCTTTGCAGCCTGTGACAATGATTTTCATACCAATGTGCCTTTCCTTATGCTTAGTAGCGCAGCTTGCCGTCGGCCACGTTCTTCAGATGCTGGCCGTAGGGGCTCTTGCCGTAGCGCTCGGCGCTTTCCAGCAAGGTGTCGCGGTCGATCCAGCCGTACTTGAAGGCGATCTCCTCCGGTGCGCTGATCTTGATGCCCTGACGCTTCTCGATCATGTGCACAAAGTCGGCAGCCTCCACAAGGCTTTCCATCGTACCGGTGTCCAGCCATGCAAAGCCGCGGCCCAGCAGCTGCACATCCAGCTCGTCCTTCTTCAGGTACATATCGTTCAGGGTGGTGATCTCCAGCTCACCGCGGGCAGAGGGCTTGACCTGCTTTGCCATCTGCACCACTTCCTTGTTGTAGAAGTACAGGCCGGTGATGGCGTAGTTGGACTTGGGATGCTGGGGCTTTTCCTCCACGCTGAGCACCTTGCCGTCCTTGTCGAACTCCACGATGCCAAAGCGCTCGGGGTCCTGCACATAGTAGCCGAACACGGTGCAGCGGCCCTTGTTCTCTGCGTTGGCCGCAGCGCTCTTGAGCAGCTTGGAGAAGCCGTTGCCGTAGAAAATGTTATCGCCTAAGATCATGGCGCAGCAGTCGTCGCCAATGAACTCTTCGCCCAGAATAAAGGCCTGTGCCAGACCATCCGGGGAGGGCTGCACCTTATACTGCAGATGGATGCCGTACTGGCTGCCATCGCCCAGCAGCGCCTCAAAGCGGGGCGTATCGGTAGGGGTAGAGATGATCAGGATATCCTGAATGCCCGCCAGCATAAGGGTGGACAGCGGATAGTAGATCATGGGCTTGTCGTAGACCGGCAGCAGCTGCTTGCTGGTGACCATGGTCAAGGGATAGAGCCGTGTGCCGGCACCGCCGGCGAGAATAATGCCTTTCATACTTGTGCACTCCTTTTTTCTGATAAAAAGATGTGCAGCTTAATTCAAAGCGGAGCTGCGTCCGCTGTAAACAATTTTGGGTCTGCCGCGTCCGCATTTTTGCAAAAGACGATAGCAGTACACTTTATTTTACTATGAAAATACAGAAAAAGCAAGAAAGAACGGCTCTTCCAGAAAAAATTCTCTGGCAAAGCCGTTCCTGTATTTTTCTTTGGCTGCACTCAGTCTGCTGCTCCCGGCTGCAAAAAGTTATCCAGCCATGCCGCAAAGGTGTAGCGTTTTTCCGCCGCTTCCGGCAGCGGCTGATACGCAGCCTGCAAAAAAGCAGGCAGCTTTTCCTGCACACCCGGCTCCCAGATAAGGACGTTGCACGGATGATACAGCGGGGTTTTGCGGATCGCAGCGTTGTTCGTGATCAGCTTTTTGTGATAGAACATTGCCTCCAGCGCCCGGACGGTAATGCCCACCTGCCGGCTCTGCACCACCTCCACCACAATGTCGCTCTGGATGGTGTGCTGCAAAAACTCTTCGTACGGCAGTCCTTTTGTCTTGATCCACGCGGCGTCCTCAGCCGCATACCGCCGGAGCGGCTCACTTACAAGACAGAAATCCGTGGCAACGCCCTGCCTGCGCAGTGCCTCCCGCATTTCCTTCATCATGGGATAGCGTCCCTTATCGACACAGGCCGAAAACGCCGTAAGACCGGCTTTGCCGTCTGCATTTTCCCGGACAGGCAGTGCTTTCGGCGCAAAATAGAACTGCTCGTTCAGCTTCCAGCCAAACTTTTTTGCATCTACTGCATCAAACGTCCAGTTTTCGCAACGGCGGCGCAGCGGAGCATTTCCGCGCAGCCATGTGCGATTGGTAATATTCCAGTTCCAGAGCACCAGCTTTGTCCGGCTCGGGTCGATGCGTTTTTTCAGGTACAAAAACAGTGCCGGTTCCTCAAACAGCACGATCAGCCGATACTGCGCCAGATAGCGCGGCGTAAGCTGCCGGAGCTGCAGCGGCCGCAGCACGCTCAGGCCGTATTTTTCCCGGCGGAAATCGCTGATCGGCAGCACAGTGCAGCCGCATTCCTGCATTTTCCGATTGTAAAAGCGCTCAAATCCATTCGTATCCAGCTTGATCAGCAGCACTTCACTCATCTTCATGGCAGTACCTCCTTTACCACGCAAAGCCCCACTTGGAAAAGTAGCGCAGCAGGCTGCGCAGCTGCCACAGAAAGGGCTTCAGGCTGCGGTGCGCCGCGCGGTGCCATGCGTGGATGGCGGTGTACTGGGGCACCAGATACGCCTTGCCCCGGGTGCGCATCTTCTGGGTAAGGTCGGCGTCCTCCACATACATAAAGTAGCCCTCGTCAAAGCCGCCCACGGCCTTGAAGGCGGCAGTGTCCACCGCCGAAAAGCTGCCGGTGCAGAACTCGATCTCGGTGGGCTTTGTCAGGTCTTTGTCTGCCATCAGGTAGCGGTCGTTGCACTTTGCCCAGAAGCGCAGACAGGGCAGCTGGCGGTAGGCCATGGCGCGCACATTGCACCGGCGCAGCGGCAGCTGCTGGGGTCTGCCGTCCGGGAAGGTCAGCCCCGGGCGGGTCATCACCACGCCGGGGTGCGCCGCCATCCAGTCCGCAAGGTCGCTCAGGGTGTCCGCCGTCAGCTGGATATCCGGGTTGAGGATAAAGTGCACCCGGCTGTGCAGCAGCGAGAGCACCGTGTTGTGCCCGGTGCCGAAGCCGCCGTTCTCCAGCCGGCAGAGCACCTGCACCGTCTGCCCGGGGGCGGTGCGCAGGGTGCCGTCCTTGGCGGCGGCGGTCAGCTGCTGGCCGCTGCCGTCCGGGCTGGCGTTATCCACCAGATATAAGGTGAGCGGGTAGCGGCGGGTGCAGTCCAGCACGGTCTGGGCGGCCCTGATGGCCTCCCCGGCACCGTTATACACCACGATACAGGCCGAAAGCTCCATCTGCGTTCCCCCTTTCGTTTTATCTTGGGTCACGGAAGGCTCACTCCAGCGGTTTGATGTCAAAGCTGAAGTCCTCCTTCATCAGGTCAAAGTTAGGGTTCATGCAGGGGTCGCCCGCAGCCAGCTGCTTTGCCCACCGCTTCTGGAAGCGTTCCACCTCAGAGGCAAAGCGCTTGCGCTTGGCAGGGCTTTCGTCCAGCCCGCGGCTCTTGCTCTCGTAATGGTACAGCTGGGCAAAGGGGGTGAACACGTTGGTGTAGCCTGCCTCCCGCACGCGCACGCAGCAATCGCGGGCGTCGCGCGTCGAGCGCTTTGTCGCCACCGCCGCCTCCCAGCTTTTCCAACGCGAAAGAAGCGCGGCCTCCACCTGCTCGCGCGTCGCCGCATCGCCGATCTCGCCCATGGCGATGGTGCGCGTCGCGTACGACGCGACGTCCTCGGGCGCGTGGGTCGCCATGACGATGGTCACGCCCAGCTCGCGGTTCACGCGAGCCAGCATGAACAGGAACTGCTTGAGCGCGTTGGGGTCGAGCTGGGAGGTCGGCTCGTCGAGCAGCAGCAGCCGCGGACGCAGCGCCAAAACCGCCGCCAGGTTGACCAGCTGCTTCTGACCGCCCGACAGCGCTTCCACCGAAGAGCGCACCCACGGCCCGATGCCGAGGAAGTGCGCCACCTCCGCGACGCGCCGGCGCATCTCGTCCTGCTCGATGCCGAGGTTCTCAAGCCCGAACGCGAGCTCATGCCACACGGTGTCGCACACGATCTGCGCCTCGGGGCTTTGCATGACGAACCCGATGGAGGAGGCGGACTCCCGAGGGGAAAGGCCGCGCGGGTCCTTCGGCGAGACGACCTCCCCGTCCTCGATGAGGCTCTTCCCCGCCACGGTGATCGACCCCTCGCGCCGCCCTTCGGGCATGAGCTCCGGCTTGAGCGAGCGCAGAAGAGTGGTCTTACCCGAGCCGGTCGAACCCACCAGCACGCAGAAGTCTCCCTCGTTCACCTCGAAGGAAACCCCGTCGAGAACACGCTCCCCTACGCCGCCGTGACGCGCTTCGCCGTCGGCGGGGTAAGCGAACGAGAACCCGTTTACTTCAACGAGCGCCACAGCCACCACTCCTTAACATACAACGCGACGGGGACGAGCATCATGAGCGCGTACGGGATGTAACCCCACCACGCCACCAGCACGCTCGCCGTCGGGTAAAACTGATACTGAGAACAAGCGATGTACACCAAGACGGCGTTGACCAGCGCGAACGTCGCCACCACCGCGACAACCGCCACATCGGCGGAGGCGAAGCGGTAGCGTTTGTAGGTCGTGCGACGCGCACCGCAGTCGTAGCCGCGAGCACGCATGGCGCTGCTGCGCTCGATGCCGTCTTCCATCCCCCAGCCCATGAGAATGCTGACGATCCTGAACCTGCCGTCCCGCTTCTGCTTCTTCGTTCGGGGCGCAGCGGCGCTCACGGCGTCTTGCACCAGGGCGACGGAGCGACCGCGTGCGACGAACTGGGGGACGAGACGCATCACCTGCGTGATCATGAGCGTGACCACCGGCGCGATGTTTCCGAACAAGGCGAGCGAGTTGTCGCTGTTCATGCATGCGGAATACGACGAGAACCACAGAAACACCGACGCGAGCATGCCGCCCGCGCATGCCCCGTAGAGCAGCGACTCAGCATAGATGGCGAACAGCCCGAAGCGCAGAACCTCGGTCGAGCCCATGGCGGAGAAAAGCGGGTTGGCGATCGTGACGACGAGCCACATGGGCACGATCCAAACAAGAGAGCGCGCCGTGTGCTTGAACCCGCGCGTCACGCACGAGGTGGCGAACGCACCCGCGAACGAGATAAGCACATATACCGGCTGCATAGCCGCCATCGAAAACACGATGGCGCACGCCAGGAATATGAACGCGACTGCGGGATGGTAGGTGGAGAAGACGTTGTCCATTGACCCTCCGGTCATGTCAGTAAACATACGAGGAAAGCGCCCGCCCCTCGCGGGGCGGGCGCTTGCGGATCGCCGCGCCGATGAGCGGGCGCGCAAGCGCGCGCTCGTCGGCCCCCACGCCGATGGGATTTCTTTCATGCTCGACGACATGGACGCGAGCTGCTTCGGCAGCCAGGGTCAGCAGAGATCCATCGTGCTGTCTTGCAAGATCGCCGAGGCGCGAATCGTGGAGGAAGTCCTTGACGTGAAGCCGCTCTTGTTGCTCGACGACGTGATGAGCGAGCTTGACGGCGCCCGCCGGGAAGCCCTCGTCGCATTCATCGCGGAGGACGTTCAGACGATCGTCACCACGGCCAATCTCGCCTATTTCGATGCGGGTATGCTCGCTCGCGCCGATATCGTCGAGCTTTCTCGGTCCTAAGACGGCTTCTGATGCGTCATATGGTTCAAAATTTACACCGACGCATCTCGAAACTACAAAAACAGCTAAACCCTACCTTAAAACGGCTTATATAAGCCAATGTAAGGCGCGCTGGGTAATCATCTTCGTAAGGGATGTTATAATAAAGCGCTATGCGTTCCACTGGGAGCGCTTCTTTCGTGTTTAGAGGAAGAGGGAGTGTAAGTGGCAACAGAAAACTCAAGCCATTACAACGAGGGTGACATTCGCGTACTCGAAGGACTCGAGGCCGTTCGTCTTCGCCCTGGTATGTACATCGGCTCAACCGGTCCTCGCGGCTTACATCATCTAGTGTACGAGGTCGTCGACAACGCCGTTGACGAGGCTCTTGCAGGATATTGCACGGCGATCGATGTCACCATCCATAAAGACAACGCCATCACGGTTATCGACAACGGTCGCGGCATTCCCGTCGGCATGCATCCTAAGGAGAAGATTCCGACGGTTGAGGTGGTTTTAACCAAGCTTCACGCCGGCGGCAAGTTCGATGGCGAGGGCTATAAGGTGTCCGGCGGTCTTCACGGCGTCGGTGTTTCCTGCGTCAACGCGCTCTCGACGCGTTTGGAGGTTGTCACCAAGCGCGATGGCGGCGCTTACAAGATCGCGTTCGAGCGCGGTTTGACGGTGGAAAAGCTGGAGCGCATCGGCGACTCCGACGAAACGGGAACGACCGTTAGCTTCTGGCCCGACGCCGATATCTTCACCGACACCACGGTGTACGACTACGACACCCTTGCCAACCGATTCCGCGAGATGGCGTTCCTCAACAAAGGACTGAAGATCTCCCTCCATGACGAGCGCATCGTCGAGGCGGACGGCGCTCCCCGAACGGAGGTGTTCCAGGCCAACGGCGGCATCGTCGACTTCGTCAAGTATCTCAACGAGGGCAAGGAGACGCTGAACAAACCCGTTTACTTCGAGGCGGAAAGCGAAGACGGTACGGTTGAGGTGGCCCTTCAATGGTCGACCTCCTATTCGACCAACTCGGTCATGGCGTTTGCTAACAACATCAACACCCATGAGGGAGGCACGCATCTCGATGGCTTCAAGCAGGCCATCACGCGCACGATCAACGAATATGCCCGAAGCAAGGGTCTTCTGAAGGATAAAGAGCCGAACCTCTCGGGCGAGGACGCCCGCGAGGGCTTGGCCGCCATCATCTCCGTGAAGCTGCATGATCCGCAGTTCGAGGGTCAGACGAAGACGAAGCTCGGCAACACCGAGATTCGCCCGCTTGTCCAAAACGCGGTAACGCATGGCCTCGCCGAGTACCTCGAGGAAAATCCGACGCCCGCGAAGCGCATCGTATCGAAGGCGACCCAGGCGTTGAAAGCGCGCGAAGCGGCCCGCAAGGCGCGTGAGATGACGCGTCGCAAGAACGTGCTCGACTCGTTCGCGCTGCCGGGCAAGCTCGCCGACTGCTCATCCAAAGACGCTTCCGAATCCGAGATCTTCATCGTCGAGGGCGACTCCGCAGGTGGCTCGGCGAAGCAGGCGCGCGATCGTAAGACGCAGGCCATCTTGCCCCTCCGCGGCAAGATCCTCAACGTCGAGCGCGCGGGCCTGCACCGCTCGCTGTCTTCGGAGACCATCTCGTCGCTCATCACGGCCATCGGCACCAACATCGGCGACGACTTCGACGCCGACAAGGCGCGCTACCACCGCATCGTCATCATGACCGACGCCGACGTCGACGGCGCGCATATCCGCATTCTTCTACTGACGTTTTTCTATCGGTACATGCCCGAGCTCATCAACCGCGGTTACGTGTACATCGCGCAGCCTCCCATCTTCGGCGTGAAGAAGAAAAACTCGCGCAACGCCAAGATCGAGCGCTACATCTACGACGAGAGCTCGTTGTCCCAGGTGCTTGAGGAGATGGGCGGGTCGGAGAAATACGACGTCCAGCGTTACAAGGGCCTCGGCGAGATGGACCCCGAGCAGCTGTGGGAGACCACCATGGAGCCGGCGACCCGCACGCTCTTGCAGGTGAACATCGACGATGCCGCCGAAGCCGAGCGCGTGGTGAGCGAGCTCATGGGCGATCAGGTTGAGCCGCGCAAGCAGTTCATTCAAAAGCACGCGCGAGACGTTCGATTCCTGGATATCTAACGATCCCGCACGGATTTCAACCATCGTTCGCCCGTTAATTCGAAGGGAATTATATGACTGAAGAAAACGAGGGCTTCATTTCGGAGGAAGAGCGCGCTAAGTCGATGATCGTCGACATGCCCAGTCCTCATGGAGCCATCATCGAAGACGCCAACGGCGGCGAGGGCACCATCGTGCGCTCGGCTTATCTTGGCAAGGAGATGCAGACGTCGTTCCTTGAGTACGCCATGAGCGTTATCGTCTCCCGAGCGTTGCCCGATGTCCGCGACGGTCTGAAGCCCGTTCATCGCCGCATTCTCTACGCTATGAACGAGTCCGGCTACCTGCCCACCAAGCCCCATATGAAATCCGCCCGTACGGTCGGCGACGTCATCGGCAAGTACCACCCGCACGGCGACTCGGCCGTTTACGACACGATGGTTCGCCTCGCTCAACCGTTCTCCATGCGTCTTCCGCTGATCGACGGTCACGGAAACTTCGGCTCGATCGACGGCGACTCGGCTGCCGCCATGCGCTACACCGAGGCGCGTCTCGACAAGCCCGCGATGGAACTGCTGCGCGATCTCGACAAGGAGACCGTCGATTTCCAGCCCAACTACGACGAGAGCCTGCAAGAACCCCAGGTTCTTCCCGCGCGCTTCCCGAACCTGCTGGTCAACGGCTCCAACGGCATCGCGGTCGGCATGGCCACCAACATCCCGCCGCACAACCTCGGCGAAACCATCGACGCGACGTGCCTTATGCTCGACAACCCCGAGGTCAGCACGCAGGAGCTGATGCAGGTTCTTCCCGGTCCCGATTTCCCCACCGGCGGCATTATCATGGGTCGCAAGGGCATCCTCGATGCGTACGAGACGGGGCATGGCAACCTCACCGTCCGTGCTAAGTGCGAGATCGAGGAGAAGAAGAGCGGACGCTACTCCATCGTCGTGAAGGAGATCCCCTATCAGGTGAATCGCAAGCGCCTGCTTGAGAAGCTCGGCGAGCTCGTGCGCGACAAGAAATTGCCCGAGATCAGCAACATTCATGACGCCGCCGACCGTCGCGGTATCGACATCATCATCGACTTGAAATCCAACGCCATCCCGCAGGTTGTGCTGAACAAGCTTTTCAAGCATACCCAACTTCAGGTTGGCTTCGGGTGCAATATGCTGGCGCTCGTCGACGGCGCCCCCCGCGTTCTCTCTCTCAAAGAGATCCTCCATTACTATATCGAGCACCAGAAGGACGTCATCGTTCGCCGCACGCGCTACGAGCTTGCCAAAGCGGAAGAGCGCGCTCATATTCTCGAAGGCTACATCATCGCCCTCGACAACATCGACGAAGTCATTCAGATCATTCGCTCTTCCCAGACCGACAAGGAAGCCGGCGCGCGCCTGACCGAGCGCTTCGGTTTGACGAAGAAGCAGACGGACGCCATTCTCGAGATGCGCCTGCGCCGCCTCACCGGACTCGAGCGTAGCAAGATCGAGGAGGAGTTAAAAGAGCTTCGCGAGAAAATCGCGTACTACAAGCGCGTCCTGAGCGATGAGTCGCTGGTGCGCGAGATCATCAAAGAGGAGCTTCTCGAGATCAAGCGCAAGTTCGGCACGCCGCGCAAGACCCAGATTTCCGGCGAGGCGAAAGACATCGAGGTCGAGGACCTCATCGCCGACGAAGCGATGGTCGTCACCATGACGAAGGCCGGGTATATCAAGCGCCTGCCCGTGAGCACGTACCGCCAGCAAAAGCGCGGCGGCAAGGGCATGCAGGGCGTTAACCTGAAGGATTCCGACTTCGTCGAACACCTCTTCGTGGCGTCGACGCTTTCCTACATGCTGTTCTTCTCCACCGCCGGCAAGGTGTACCGCCTGAAGGTGTACGAGATTCCCGAAGCGTCGCGTCATGCACGCGGCACTGCCATCGTGAACCTTCTTCCGCTCGCCAAGGATGAGACCATCTCGGCGGTTATCTCGACGAAGGAGTTCCCCGAGGACGAGTACCTCATGTTCGCCACGGCCCAGGGCATGGTGAAGAAGACCTCGATGAACCTGTACGACCGCACGCGCCGCGACGGGTTGATCGCCATCAACTTGAAGGACGAAGATGAGCTTATCGCGGTTCGCCGTGTCGCCGAGGGCGAGAAGGTCATCATGGTCTCGAGTGCCGGTAAGGCGATTCTCTGGGATGAGGGCGAGGTGCGCTCGATGGGCCGCGACACCATGGGCGTTCGTGGCATGAACGTCCCCGCCGACGCGCATGTGCTCGGCATGGAGGTAGCGCGTCCCGAAACCGACTTGTTCGTCATCACCGAGAAGGGCTTCGGCAAGCGTACCCCGATCACCGAGTATCCCGAGCATCATCGCGGCGGTCAGGGTGTTTACACCATCACCATGACGCAGAAGAAGGGCCTGCTCTCGGTCATGAAGATCGTCGGGCACGATGACGAGATCATGATCATCTCCGAAGAGGGTGTTGTCGTGCGCACCCCTGTGGAGGGCATTTCCGAGCTGGGACGGTCCACGCAGGGAGTGTGCGTGATGAAGATTCAGGATAAGGATCGCGTCACCGCCGTGGCTATTTCCTCGACGGGGAAGAAGAAGGCGAATGCGCAAGACGACGATTCGTCTCAGGTGGAGTCTCTCGCCGGCAACGAACCGTTGACTGAGGGCGATCTCGACGACATGGACGATGACGAGTAGTTCTCGTTTTGGTATCTACCTTTGAAAGTAGAGGGGTTCGGTTCATCAGACGAGCCCTTCTATTTTCGGGTATTTGGCTTGCTCTGCGCATTGAAGGCGCGGTTGGGAACCCTCTCGGGACCGATTGTTCCGATTCGATCAGGTTCGCTGCGATCTCGGCGACGAGATTTTGCTACTCTTCGAAGTCCTCGGGGGTGAGGTCTTCCAGAAACGTCTTGAATTCCGCCATCTCCTCCTCGGGGTTGAGGTGCGGCTTGAAAAGGTGGGGAAAGGACGCCTTCTCCAGGACTTCCTCTTCGGCGTAAAACGGAGCACCTTGCCTTATAGCCAAAGCGAGCGCGTCCGAGGGCCGTGCGTCGAGCTCGATAAGTCGTCCTCCCTGGGTGAGAAAAAGGTGCGCGTAAAACGTTTGCTTCCTCACTTCGTGAATGACGACGTGATCGACTCGGGCGTCGAGGTTGGTTATCGCATCGAGAAAGAGGTCGTGGGTGAGGGGGCGTGCTGGGTGCACGTTCTCTATGGCCAAGCTGATTTGAGCTGCTTCGTTCGGTCCGATCCATATGGGAATGACGCGCGTCTTTCCCTCTGGCGACTCCTCGACCGCTTCGAGGACGAGCACTGAAGGTTGGTTTGGTCTTGTGACGATAAGCGTTAGCACGCGAAGTGGGATCATGCATGGCTCCAATCTGCGATGATTCCATTTTAATGGTTGAGCGCGGCCGAAGGATCGCTCTCTCGGGTTTTAACGACGTGCGCCCGATCGAGATCGTGATCGAGATCGTGATCGAGATCGTGATCGAGAGGCGTGGGACTTTTCCTCCCTTCGCGAGCTTGTTCCCTGTTGGGAATAGGCGGTATGAGCGGTTAGAAGGCCCTCGGGGCGGTTTCTCCCGATCGAATCGTGCAGAAGCGCTCTCGGAGATCGTAATAGGGTTCATGTCGCGCTCGGGTTATGTTTCAAAAAGTGTGTCCAAAGCGGCCCCGTAATCCCTGATCACCCGT
>ERZ827498.2971-NODE-2971-length-15112-cov-6.386996_pt1 | contig 15112 bp, 10 predicted proteins | sample MGYA00519865_ERZ827498 | MGnify/ENA primary metagenome ERZ827498 (study PRJEB31778, sample SAMEA3449328) | human gut metagenome | biome: human gut; feature: human-associated habitat; material: faeces | place: United Kingdom | collected 2010/2012 ...
CACGCAAAGGAAAGCACTTAATGTGCTTTCCGTCTTGCGCAGGACTGTAGAGCAGCAAACTTAGCCCGCGCCAGCCGGCCCCGGAGACCCTCCCGGAGGCCCCAAAAAATATTTTCAAAAAAGTTGTTGCGCGGCGGACAGACTTCTGTGTATACTAATCCCCGCAGCGCACGCGAGCGGAAACAAACGCGAACGACTGCCTGGGGAGTTAGCTCAGTTTGGTTAGAGCGCCGGCCTGTCACGTCGGAGGTCGCGGGTTCGAGCCCCGTACTTCCCGCCAACGCAATTAAAGCCACGTCTTCGGACGTGGCTTTTTGCGTCTGATAGGACCTTGATCCCCATCGGCTCCTTTCGCCCAAAAGCAAATCCTTCCAATTCCCGAACAGACTCCGTTTGTGGCATGTGCTCAAACAAGGCGTTTGTTGCGCAACACCAGTTCAACGAAGCAGGGGGTTAGGTTATACTCAATTGCACTGTGGGCCGTTTTTGATGCAAGAGGCTTCAAAAACGGCATTCAGCGGGCGCCCGTTTTGCTATTTGGGCGTCCATACGCTCATTGACGTCTCGACGTAAGCTCGGCCCCGGAGCTCGTTCGAGCTGTTCCTATTCCTTGAAAGGGGAAAAATGGACATATCGAGGAAGACTGATTACGCCCTTCGCATGCTCGCGATGCTTGCCGAGGACCCGGAGCGTCTGCTTTCTGTTCGCACCGCCGCCGAAGAGGTCAATGTCCCGTATTCGTTTGCCCGTTCGATTCAGTATGGTTTGGTTCAGGCCGGTATTGTGGAGAGCCTGCGTGGCGTCCATGGCGGCATGCGTCTTAAGGTCAGCCCCGACGATGTCACCATCCGCCAGGTCGTTGAGGCCGTTCAGGGCCCCATGGTCATGAACGATTGCACCGCGCCCGATGGCGACTGTGCACGCATGGGCACGTGCTGTTATCATCCCCTGTGGGCCGGAGCTCAAGCGCTGATGCGCGACTACCTCGATTCCGTTTCGCTGGGCGATATCGTCGCTCACCGCCAGTTCCCGGCCGTCGATTCCAAGTTCGCCGACCGCGATGCGTTTCCCGAGTACGCCAACTGTGCGTGCGCTTGCCGGGAGGAATAGCGCCGCATAAGGAGCATAGCCATGATTCAGGACCCCTTTCGTTCGATGATTCGTTCGGAAGGGGCCTTGCGTTATCGCGACCTTCCGTGGCGCCGCACGCGCGACCCGTACATTATTTGGCTCTCCGAGGTTATGCTGCAGCAAACGCAGGTGCCGCGTGTGGAGACGCGTATGCCCGCGTGGCTCGACCGCTTTCCGACCGTACAGGCGCTCGCTCAGGCCGCTCCTTCCGACGTTTTGGATGCCTGGCAGGGGATGGGCTACAACCGGCGTGCCCTGGCGCTTCACAGAGCCGCTCAGTGCGTTATGGAAGACTGGGGTGGGGAGTTTCCACGTGAGACGCGCGACTTGGTCGCCCTGCCTGGTATTGGCCCGGCGACGGCGCAGGGCATCCGGTCGTTTGCGTTCGATCTACCGGGTGTGTATCTGGAGACCAACGTGCGCACGGTCTTTCTGCATCATTTCTTTCCCGACGTGCCGGCCGTCCCCGATCGCGAGCTGGTGCCGCTGATTCAGGCCGCCTGTCCGGCGGCTCCCGGTGCGACGGCGGATGAGATCGCTCCCTTTGCCGTGCCGCTCGATGATGCCGACACACCGCGCGCATGGTATTACGCGCTGCTGGATTATGGCGCGTATCTTAAGAAGACGCTGCCCAATCCGTCCAGGCGCTCGGCGGGCTATAGTCGTCAGTCCAAGTTTGAGGGCTCGCGTCGCCAAAAGCGTGCCCATATTGTGCGCATGCTGCTGGCTGCGCGCGATGGGCGGCCGGCGGGCATCACACTCGCCGAGGCCGTGGCGGGTGTCAACGAAATGGAGGCGGCGGCAGGCCGCGAGCCGGTCGATCACGATCTTGTCGCAGACATTTTGGCCGACTTGGAGCGCGAGGGCTTTTGCCGCTCCGAGGGTGATCGCTGGCTAAGCGTGTAGCCAACCCGAAACTGAAGAAGAGGATTGTAAGGTTTAAATTCTCGGCTTGAGGGCATCCTAAAGACAAGGCCGCTCGAAGCCTACGGGCGGCATGTTGAAGGGAAGTACACCTATGGATTTTGAGAACTCTCAAACCAAGAAGAACCTCGAGACCGCTTTTGCCGGTGAGTCCCAGGCGCATACCAAGTATCGCTACTACGCATCTAAGGCCAAGAAGGATGGCTACGTTCAGATCTCGAATATCTTTGCCGAGACCGCAGGCAACGAGTCCGAGCACGCCAAGCTGTGGTTTAAGTATCTGCACGACGGCGCCGTTCCCGATACCCTGGACAACTTGCGTGATGCCGCTGCGGGCGAGAACTACGAGTGGACCACGATGTACGACGAGTTCGCCAAGACCGCCGAGGAGGAGGGCTTTACCGAGATCGCCGCAAAGTTCCGTGGCGTCGGTGCTGTCGAGCAGGCTCACGAGGAGCGCTACAACAAGCTTGTCGAGCGCATTGAGTCGGGCGAGGTGTTTGAGCGCGAGGGCGTGAAGGTGTGGAAGTGCCTGAACTGCGGGCACCTGCACGTTGGCGCCGAGGCGCCCGAGGTGTGCCCGGTTTGCAACCACCCGAAGGCGTACTTTGAGGAGCAGGTGGTGAACTACTAGCGCTTGGCGCTGACATGAGCTGGGCCGGGAGGGCGGGATTGCCTTCCCTCCCCGCTCACGGCTTCGCAGGGTCGCGTTGAGGGAAGGCAATCCCGCCCTCCCGGCCCGCTTTGGGTCGTTGCGTGCTCGCTACAGAAAAGCTGATATTAAAGTTTGTGTGCCGCCCCTTTTGGGGCGGCACGTTTTGTGTGGGGATTGGTTGGGACGGTACCGTTCTTGGGTGGGGTACACTAGGTAGCGTTGGCTATTCGTTTCCTCTTGTGAGGTGTTGGTTATGGGTAAGAAGTCTCGGGCTCGGGTTGCTGCGGCGGGGACTCGCAAGGATCCTGGTCGTCGGGTTGCCGAGGGCAAAAAGGCCGATCGTGCCGAGAAGGACAAGAAGGTCGGTGCACATGCTCATCCTGAGTGGGCGCCTCACCTCAATACGGCTAGCGAGGATCTGACTGCTAAGTTGTTTACTCTGGTCGAGGTTATCTTGGGCGTGGTGCCCGTTGTGGTCATTGGCCTGTTCCTGGCCTCTAAGGATGCCACGAGCGTGGATAAGCTCACCGATGTCTTTTCTCAGGACCCCTCGATGGTGGTTACGTTTATCTCGGCGTGTCTGCAGCCGTTTGTGGCGTACATGCTGTACATGATTTATCGCAAATACTGCGAGGGCGATGCGGGCTTTGCCGCCGGCAACCTGATCGGTCTTTTGTGCTCCGAGATCCTACTGCTCAATATCCCGGGCGTCATCGGTATGGGCATCTTGCTGTGGCGTGTTTGGCGCAACGTCGCCCCGCACTTTGAGAGCTGGCTGTTTGAGCGCCGTGTTGCGGGCGTGTTGGCAGATATTGCCGGTTCGCTCGTGATCCTGGCCCTGGCATTTATGTGTGCTACTGCCTCTCGGGGCCTTGCGGGCATGTAGCCTGTCTTCACCAGCTGCGGAGCGCGTGGCGGGAGGCCGCGTGCTCGTTACAGAAAAGCTGATAAGAAGTTTGTGTGCCGCCCCCCTTTTGGGGCGGCACGTTTTTGTGTGGGGTCCCTGTCTACACAATTTCCGTCAAGCTTTTGGTCAGCTTTTGGTTAGTTGGCGGGTTGGTGGAAGGGCAAAAGATCATTCCATAAAATAGCTCAGAGAAAGTGCTGGTAGGGGAGTTGTTGAGGTTTTCGACAGCTTTTGTCAACAAGAAACTTTGCAGCTATCGCTACGGATTGCGTTGCCGTGGCCTTGGCGGTGCGGGATGCTGGGCGCAAGCGTCGAATGCTCCGATTGAGGAGGCAAGCATGGATCTGTTTCTTGAGACCCCGCAGCAACAAGCTGAGCGCATGTTGCGTCAGCAGCAACGGCTTATGGAGATGCAAATGCAAGGGGTAACCGCCCAGCCCCCTGTGCAAAATGCCACGCCCGCGGTTTCGCCTGCGGGCGGATCGGCGCCAGAGAACTATTCCGTACAACAAGATTCATATGCGCAGGAGCTTGCGTTCGACAAGCGCCGCACACGTCACCGCCGCGTGGGCCAGCGCCTGCGCACGTTAGCGATGATTGCGCTGATCCCGTTGGGACTCGCGGCAATCTTCTTGGCCTCATATGCCCTCACGTGCATTCTCAACGGCGCCTCGCCTAGTGAGGTGCTTCAGCATCTAGCGGCCCTGGGCCAGCGCCTAGGCGATGTCGCAACAACCGTCCGCGCCGGCTGGGAGAGTTAGCGTTTGTCACATTAGGGCTTCTAGGGTGTAGGGATTATCGCCACGAGTAGAATTCTTGCAATCTGTAGGTCCTGTCGTGCGACTGAATAGTATTATTGAAGATGAATAATAATAGGATTTGCTATGTATAAGCAGGATTTAGAGCGGACTCTTTTGGGCATTGACGAAGAGGCGGAGCTGGAAATAGGTCCAAGAGACGGCAGGCCGAGCGTTGTATTGGTGGGAGGAAGCGCCTTCATGCTAAACGACGTAACGAATCGGTCGGTTACACATGACATTGATGTGTTTGAGGCAGACAGGTGCCTCCGCGAGATCATAGCTCGATATCCCGAGGTGAATGGTATGGCGGTGGCATATTGTAATCAGATGCCATTCAATTACGAAGATCGTTTGATTCCCTTGGATATTGGCGCGCGTTTTATCAGGTACTTTACGCCATCCTTGGAGGACCTGGCGGTAATGAAGCTCTATGCCTACCGTCCGAACGACATCGTCGACCTCCATAGTCGAGCGTTTATCGACCGACTTGATTGGGATCTGCTCGAACGGCTTATATTCGACGAGGGCGAGGCGCTGGCGTCTTCGCCTTCGGAGCGGAGTTATCAAGAGATGGTCTGGGCATACAGGCAATACAAAAAGGAGGTGCTCGGTTGAATCTGACCTTTGAGGGATTCTTAAAAGGCTATTGCCGAGAGCTATCCGGACAGCAGTCGCTGAGTTTTAGAAAACTGGTTGAGCAGGCGACGACGGTTGCGCCGCGCGTAGCGGAGCCTCTGTTTTTGCTCGCTTTGGCGCAAGGAAAAGCCGAATACGTTCTGGGCTTATCCGAGGGCTCGTGGATGGAAGAGGATTACCGAGGCGTTTTGTCCTTGTACGATCAAGTGGGTGGCATGGCGTCTCTATGTGCCAAAAGTGAGCTCCCCAACCGTTATGCCAACGTTTGGCGTGCGTATAGAGCGGTGAAGGAAAAGCCGGTGGCGGACAGAAGGATCAACGCCCTGATGCGAAAAAGAACATTGGGAGCGCTAAGGGAATCGGGCGGCACGCGCTACGGTCTCTGCCGCGATTTGAATCTGAATAAGGGAAACGTGTACGCATACTTAGCCGGCGATGACTCAAAGGTGAGCAGGGAGACGGCGCGCCGCATTATGGAATATGCGGAGGAGAGGGGCACCCAAGAAGGGGCCGGGCGCCCGGTGCGTGTGGCGGGGTAAGATTGATCGCAGTTTTGATTGATGATCGATTGGGTTTGTTGGGCGGAGTCTATGTCTGCTATTGATATTGCGCTTGTTGTGATTGCCTTGGTGGCGGTGGGAGTTGCTGTGGTTTGCGCCCTGCAGCTTAAAGGCCTTCGTGCCGAGTTGCGAGAGCGTGGCGGCAACGACGCGGAGACGCTCGCGGCGCTCGAGCAGGCCAACAGCGCGCTCGATGCCCTCAACGTCGCGCTGGCAGAAACCCGCCGCACGGCAAATGCCATCGCGCAGCAGCAGACAACCGATGCGGCCGTGGAGCAGCAGCGCTACCTGACCATTGCGCGCGAGTTCTCGCAGGCCGGCGACCGTATGGATGACCTGCGCCGCGAGACGGCCCAACAGCTTGGCGCCAACCGCGAGGGCATCGAGCACCGCCTGGACAAGGTGCGCGAGACGGTCGATGCCCAGCTGGGCGCCATCCGCAAGGACAACAACGTGCAGCTCGATCAGATGCGCGCGACGGTGGACGAGAAACTCTCCCGTACGCTCAACGACCGTCTGTCTGCATCGTTTAAGCAAGTGAGCGACCAGCTCGAGGCCGTGTACAAGGGTCTGGGCGACATGCAGTCTATCGCCACCGGCGTGGGCGACCTTAAGCGCGTGCTGGGCAACGTCAAGGCGCGCGGCATTTTGGGCGAGGTGCAGCTGGGCGCGATCCTGGCGGACATCCTTACGCCCGACCAGTATCTGGAAAACGTCGCCACCAAGCCCGGCGCCTCGGAGCGCGTTGAGTTTGCCGTCAAGCTGCCGGTAGACGAGGGCGATCCCGTGCTGCTGCCAATCGACTCCAAGTTTCCCGGCGACGCGTACGAGCATCTGCTCGACGCCCAGGAGTCGGGCGACGCGGAGACCGTTGCCGCAGCGCGCAAGACGCTCGATATGATGGTCAAACGCGAGGCCAAGGACATCTGCGAAAAGTACCTGAGCGTGCCCGCGACGACCAACTTTGGCATTCTGTTCGTGCCGTTTGAGGGTCTGTACGCCGAGGTCGTCAGTCGCCCCGGGCTTATCGAGACCCTGGGTCGCGACTATCACGTCAACGTTGCCGGCCCCAGCACCATGGCCGCCATCCTTAACAGCCTGCAGATGAGCTATCAGACGTTTAGGCTGCAAAAACGCACCGATGACGTGCTGCGCGTACTTTCCGCCGTCAAGGCTGAGCTGCCGCGCTATCAGGCGGCGCTGCGTCGCGCGCAGCAGCAGATCGAGACCGCGGGCAAGACGGTCGAGGGCATTATCACCACGCGCACCAACGTTATGGAACGCAAGCTCAAGGACATCGATGCACTGGAGGATGCCGAGGAGGCCGACGCGATTCTGGGCTTGGAGTCCGCAGGCTTACTCGCGGGCCAGGAAGACGAGGGCTAGCCGCAACGGACGGCGGGGCGTCGGCGCAAGCGCGAGGCGCGGGCGCTTTTCGCATTGTGCTTGCCTGAAGTGCGCTTTAGTGTGCAACAATGGCGTTTCGCCCTATCAGACGCGAAAGGAAGACCATGTCTCAGAGAAGCACCAGTCCGCTCAAACGCTCCACCGTGCGCCGCACGCTGCAGCGTTTTTGGGACGTCACGCGCACGCAGCCGTTGATCGTCTTTCTCTCGGTGTTCTCGTCGGCGGGCTACATCTTTTTGCTCACGTTTGCCAACACCTACGTGATGGCCCTTATCGTCGACCGCGTCCAGGCCGGCCCCGTGGCAGGCGACCGGGTGTTTGAGGTCTTTGGCCCTTACATTCTGGCGCTCGTGCTCGTTAACCTAGTGGGCCAAATCCTCTCCAAGCTGCAGGACTACACCGTCTACAAGCTCGAGATCGCGGGCAACTATCACCTAGCGCGCCTGTGCTTCGACACGCTCTCCAATCAATCCATGACATTTCACACCAGCCGCTTTGGCGGATCGCTTGTGAGCCAGACGAGTCGTTTTATGAGCGGCTACACGGGCCTGGTGGACGTGACGGTGTATTCGCTCATTCCCACTATCACCTCGGTTGTCTGCACGGTGGCGGCGCTCGCCCCGGTGGTGCCGACGTTTACCGTGATCCTGGTGGGCATCATGGTCGTCTACATTGCGTTTGTCTGGCTTATGTACAAGCGCATCATGCCGCTTTCGGCCGCGACGTCCGCCGCGCAGAACAAGCTCTCGGGCGTGCTGTCCGACGCGGTCACGAATATCCTGGCCGTCAAGACCTGTGGGCGCGAGGACTTTGAGCGTGACCTGTTCGATGCTGCCGACCGCGCCGCGCGCGACGCTGAGACGGTCTCGATGCACGCCATGATGCAGCGCAACTTTACGACCTCGGGCCTTATCGTCATCACCATGGCCGTGGTGAGCGTGTTCGTCACGGGTGGCAACGCGTGGTTTGGCATCTCTGCCGGCGCGCTCGTCATGATCTTTACCTATACGCACAACCTCACCATGCGTCTGAACTACGTAAGCTCCATGATGCAACGCATCAACCGCGCGCTGGGCGACGCCGCCGAGATGACGCGCGTACTGGACGAGCCGCGTCTGGTGGCAGACGGCGAGAACGCTCCCGAGCTCAAGGTGAGCGAGGGCGCGATTGATTTTGAGCACCTGAGCTTTGCATACCGTGACGCCGCGGCGGGCGTGAGCGTGTTCGACGACCTGACGCTCCATGTGACGGCGGGCCAGCGCGTGGGCCTGGTGGGCAAATCGGGCTCGGGCAAGACGACGCTCACTAAGCTGTTGCTGCGTCTGGACGACGTACAGGGCGGCCGCGTGCTCGTGGACGGCCAGGATGTCTCACGCTGCACGCAGCAGAGCCTGCGCCGCCAGGTTGCCTACGTGCCGCAGGAGGCGCTGCTGTTCCATCGCTCCATTCGCGAGAATATCGCCTACGGCCGCCCCGACGCCACCGACGAGCAGATTCGCGAGGCGGCTCGCTTGGCTAATGCGACTGAGTTTATCGACCGCCTGCCCAACGGCTTTGACACCATGGTGGGCGAGCGCGGCGTTAAGCTTTCGGGTGGCCAACGCCAGCGCGTGGCCATTGCCCGCGCTATTCTCACTGACGCGCCGATTCTGGTGCTCGACGAGGCGACGTCTGCCTTGGATAGTGAGTCCGAGGCGCTGGTGCAGGAGGCGCTCGAGAACCTGATGCGCGGTCGCACCTCCATTGTGGTGGCGCATCGCCTGTCCACCGTGGCGGCGCTCGACCGCATCGTGGTGCTGGCGGACGGCGAGATTGTCGAGGACGGTACGCATGCGCAGCTTGTTGAGGCGGGCGGCGAGTACGCAAGCCTGTGGGGCCGCCAGACCGGCGCATTTTTGGAGGCGTAAAGACCCCGTACGTGGGACAATCGTGCCTATATGTTATGCCGCTGAAGCGAGGAGTCGTTATGCCACGCGAGACCAATGCCGCCAAACGCGAGCGCGCCGTTGAGGTGTGCGAGCGCCTCAACCGTCGCTATGGCCCGGTCGAGTGCTTTTTGGACCACGAGAATCCCTTTAGGTTGCTCATCGCGGTGCTGCTCTCGGCGCAGACGACCGACGCGCAGGTCAACAAGGTGACGCCGAAGCTGTTTGCCCAGTGGCCTACGCCCGAGGCCATGGCGGGGGCGAGCGTGGCCGATGTGGCCGATACCATCAAGTCACTCGGCTTTTATAAGAGTAAAGCCAAGCACGCCGTGGAGGCCGCGCAGATGATTGTCGCCGATTACGGCGGCGAGGTGCCTGCCGACATGAAGGAACTCGTGAAGCTGCCGGGCGTGGGACGCAAGACGGCGAACATCGTGCTCAACGTGGGGTATGGCATCGTGGAGGGCATTGCGGTGGACACGCATGTCAACCGCATCGCGCACCGCCTGATGCTGAGCCCCAAGACGCATGCCAAAGAGCCGCTCAAGACCGAGCAAGATCTGCTCAAGATTTTGCCGCACGAGTATTGGGAGTCGGTCAACCACCAGTGGATCACCTTTGGCCGCGAGATCTGCGACGCCCGCAAACCTAAGTGCGACGAGTGCCCGCTGGCAGACCTTTGCCCGAGCGTGAGGGTGAGCTAGGTTGCAAGGGCAGGGTGTCGCACCAAGGTAAAACAACCATAATTGCAAAGTAGACGTTGCCACAACTATAAAGTAGGAATTGCCATAATTACAAAGTAGCGCAGGTGGCAGCTGATAATTGATGCTGTCCGTTCAGACTGTTTTGTGCCGAGGGCGTTCGGGCATGCGCGTTTTGGGTGAGTGGAACGGGTGCTGATGGCCGCCGTGCAGTTTGCGCGACGACCGTAAACCTAAGTGCGACGAGTGCCCGCTGGCCGACCTTTGCCCCAGCATACGGGTGGTGCAATAGCAATTTGCAAACTATTTTGCAAAAAAGTCTCAAACCTTAGATATAGCTTGGTTGCGCAACCTTTTGAGTTTATTTTCGGTTAGAATTGATGATGCATTTCAAATGTCTTCTTCTGCCAAGTGGTCGCGAAGAAGCAAGTCGGGAAAGGACGACCACATGAATAGAAAGCTTAACGCTGCTATCACAGCCGGTCTGAGCTTGAGTATGGTGCTCAGCTCCACGCCGGTTGCTGCTATCGCGGCGGAGACTGCTCAGGGTTCAAACGGGGAGGCTACCGTTGCTGCCGCTACTGGCAAGCGAGTCGACTACTATGCCAACGGCGGTACTTTTGCGGACGGAAGCGATTGGCAAAAAGCCGAGACGAACGAGAACGGCGAGGTCGCTCCTGCGGCTGCACCAGTGCGTGACGGCTATGTGTTTGCTGGCTGGGTTTATGCCGGAACCGATCAGGTAGTCGATTTCTCTCAGCCTCTTCAGGGCGGCTCGGATCACTTCATGCTGTTCGCCAAGTGGACTGAGGCTCCCTCGAAGGTGCTCGATGTGACCTACTCCGCCAATGGCGGTCAGTTCGCCGACGGCAACGACGTCATGCTGGGCAAGACTGACAGCAATGGCATTGCTCGTCAGCCGCTTGCTCCTACGCGCGACGGCTATGTGTTTGCCGGTTGGTATTATCACAGCGACGGTACCGACCAGGTTGACTTCAACCAGCCGATCGTCGGTGGCAGCAAGCATGTGACCCTTTTCGCCGCTTGGACGCCTGCGAAGCAGGACAAGACTATCGATATCCTTTACGTTGCCAACGGTGGCACGTTCTTCGACGGCAACGAGACGCTCCAGGGCGTAACCGATACCGACGGTATCGCACGCCTGCCGCTTCAGCCGACCCGCGAGGGCTATGACTTCCTTGGTTGGTCGTACGATCGCGATGGAAATGACCCCGTAGACTTCACGAAGGCTATCGTTGCGGGCAGCGGTCACGCGACTGTTTATGCTCAGTGGAAGCAGAACAACGAGAAGACGGTTCTCTATTTTGCCAATGGCGGCGCCTTCGCCGATGGCAATGAGGCCATGGAGGGTGTCACTGACAGCAACGGCGTCGCCCGCCAGCCCCTTGCCCCGACCCGCGAGGGCTACACCTTTACCGGTTGGACTTACGATGCTGCTGGCACCGAGCCTGTCGACTTCACCAAGCCCGTCCAGGGTGGCGGTCAGCACGTTACGTTCTACGCTCAGTGGGCAGAGCTTGCCAACAATGAGAAGGACGTTATCTACGTCGCCAACGGTGGTGTTTTCGCTGATGGCAACGAAGTTCTCCAGGGTGTGACCGACGGCGACGGCGTCGCCCGCCAGCCCCTGGCCCCGACCCGCGAGGGCTACACCTTCGCCGGCTGGACCTACGACCGCGAGGGCACCGATCCTGTCGACTTCAGCAAGCCGCTGGTCGGCGGCGGCAAGCATGCCACCCTGTTCGCTCAGTGGGACATGGTCAAGGAGGACAACTCCATCGACGTCCTCTACGTTGCCAACGGCGGCACGTTCTTCGACGGCAACGAGACGCTCCAGGGCGTGACCGACGGCGACGGCGTCGCCCGCCAGCCCCTGGCCCCGTCCCGCGAGGGCTACACCTTCGCCGGCTGGACCTACGACCGCGACGGTAAAGACCCGGTCGACTTCAGCAAGCCCGTCCAGGGCGGCGGCGACCACGTGACGTTCTACGCCCAGTGGACCAAGAACGAGACGCCTGCTGTCCAGACCCACAAGGTCAATTTCTATGTTGCTGGTTCCACCACCACTGTTGAGGTCGAGGACGGCAAGACTGTTGCTCAGCCCAGCGATCCTTCCGTTGATGGCTTCAACTTTGTCGGCTGGTCTTCTTCCAAGGAGTCCTTCAAGAAGTTTGACTTCTCTACTCCTATCACCGAGGACACCACTGTCTACGCTTTCTTCACCGCTAAGACCCCCAAGTCCGATTCTTTGAAGAAGGATGATGGCAAGAAGCAGGTTGCTGCTGACAAGAAGGACGAGGCTAAGGCCAAGAAGAAGGACGCCGCCGCCCTTCCTACCACTGGCGACCCGACCTTTGTTGTGACCTCCGCTGCTGCCCTTACCGGCGCCGTGGCTGTCGCTGTGGGCATGTACATGACCAAGCGTCGCGAGCACTAATCACTTCTAGTGTTTACCTCCGGGCTTATTTAGCCCAAACCTGATAGCCGCGTGGGGACCCGACCACCACGCGGCTTTTATGTTTTAGTTATCTTGCGTGAGTATTGTCGACCCCTGCATTCGATTTTAGATGCCCACGTTATATAAAAGAGCGCCGCTGCGATGTGTGCAGCGGCGCTCTTTTGCGTTGATTCTTATTGGGCGAGCTCGGCCCTAGGCCAATGCTCGTACGTTCGAGGAGATCTTCAGCACCAAAAAATCGGTCGAGGAGCCCAGCTTGAGCAGGTCGCCGTCGTGGATAGGAATCTGCTTGTCCTCGTCACCGGCGGAGCGCAGCGAGCGTGGCTTTTCGATAACGGTGGTCGCGCCGCTGCGTGTCACCAGCACCGTTCCATTGGTGGAGTGAAGGCCGCTTGCGAGCCATGTGCCGTTAGAAAACGCCACGCGCAGGTGCCGGTGGGATACATCGGGACCCACGTTGGTGATGCTGTTTCGGTCGTGTGCGAACGAGCCTAAAACCGTGCCCTCGGGATCGAGGCTCAAGGGATAGATCGGCGGCAAGGCCGAGCCGTCTTTCGCAAGCCTGAGCAGCCCCAGTTTTGCAGGAGGCTCGTTGACCTTGTGGTTGGTATCCTGCGCCTGGACGATCTCGGTGGTCTCGAGCGTGCCAAATGTCTGGGCTAGCTGCGTTATGGCAAAGTCTTTGACCTCGGAGGCGGCGGCATTTGGATCGGCCAGGCATCCGCAGACCGTTAGCGCAAGGAGCTCCAAAAGGCGCCGGTCGCTTTGCTTGAGGCCAGGCGTGACGGCGATACGGTCAAAGATATTGCGCAGGATGGAGCCATCGAGCCCCCAGTGTTCGAGCGACGTTGCCATGCGCTCGAGGGCATGCGCCGTAATGGCTTGCTGGCAAGCGTTGACGGCCGCTGGACTGCTGGCGCTGCCGATTTTAACAGCTGCAGCCAAGTTCTGGACGCTCTGCGAAAAATCGGTAAACATCTCAGGGTCAATCTTGTCGGTACCCGGAACGACGTGCACCACGCGTCGCGACAGAAACGTCTTTTCGGTAATGCGAAACCTTGGAGCCGGTTTGGAGCCCATCGGCTTGTCCGAAATCAAGATGCGCGCCGCTTCTCGATTATTGATCTGCAGGTCGCACTTAAGGAAATCAAAGAGCACCTCGGAAGGTGTTTCCGCACGCATGATGCAAGGCTCCTTTCTGGTGTCCGGGGAAGGTGTTAGATGCAAAAGCCGGGCAGGACATAGGTCATTTGGTCCGGATCGTTTCCAGGCGTTGCCCAGCTAAACACGTCGCCGTCTTTTCCAACGCGGTTAAAGTACGTCGAGTTGGCGCCCTCGCTGCAGTCGGCGCTGGGGGTGCGCTCCCAGTAGCAGATCTTTTTGCCGGCGACGGTGCGGATCATGGCGTCGTTGGTGGTCAGACTGCTTACGCTCTGCTCGCGATAGAGCTGGTACTGTTCGCCTTCTCCGCTGTAGAGGTCAGAAAGGTATCCGTAGCCGTCTGCGAACGTTTCAGGCGCCTGGTAGCCGCACAGCTCGCTCATGGACGGCAGCCACAGCTTGTCATCGGTGGCGGTGATGCTGGAGGCGTCTTTGGTGCCGCCGGTGTTGTTGGTGAGCTTTCGCACCGAGCGGATCTGATTACGGAGATCGTCGGGCAGCGTAGCCATGCCCTCGTCTGCCAACCATTCGCGAAGCGACGATTGCTCCCAGCCACCCGTCGCAGCGCCGTCATTTACGGCGCGCATGGCGATGGGGGTACGGAACATTAAGGTGATGCCAGCGGGGAGGCCGTCATCGGTGAACGTGTCTGCCTTAAAGCCCACGATCTGGACTTGTGCCTTGGTCCCATCGGAAAGCCTGACGGTCTTGGTGTTCTCGTTTTCGAGCGACTGCTTGCTGTTTACCAGGTGGTAGGTTTCGGCAATCGCGAGCGCCTTTTTGTTGGAAGATGTCTCTTGGATTTTGCGGGAGATTAGGGCGAGTTCTTCCCAGGTGTAATCGTCGAGTGACGGCTTGATGCCGTGCGCCAGGTCGATAAGCCCCCAGCACCCCGTGGCAATGGCGGAAGCTGCGATGCCGGCAACACAGACACCGCCGAGCGTGAGCGCAGTGCGACGCGAGATGATCGGATGGCGCGTCTGAGCCTTGTCGGAGCCGAAAGCCTTTGGTTGCTGGCTAAAGTCGACAGGTGCGGGCAGCGGCGTGCGCGGCTCAAAATCGATGTCTTTAATCCAGGCATCGAGCTTGCCGACAATCGTAGACAGCGGCGCGCGCTGGGACTGCTCGTTATGGATGCCGCTCATGATGACATCGACAAGCTTTTGGTCGCCGGGTAAGCGCGCCTCGAGCAGCTCGGGCTCGTGCTCGATCTTGTACAGGTAGGGCGACTGGTCCATATGCTCGTTTAGACGATATGGCGTGTGGCCGGCATAGAGCGTGTAGAGCACGCTGCAGAGCTCGTATGTATCGATGCTGGGCGACGTGCGCAGCGGCGCCAGCTCGGGGATGTCGTTGGAGAGCATCTCAGGCGGGGCGAACTCGGGGGTGCCGTTGCGCCAGATGCCGGTGGACATGGTAAACGAGGGGTCCGAGCGCTTGATGCTCGAGCTGCCCAGATCGACTAGGCAAAGGTCAAAACTGCAGTGTGCAATCTGCTGGGCAAGGGGTCGGCGCGTCGTTCGAATAATGATGTTGCGCAAGGAGATATCACGGTGCACAAAAGGTGCATCGAGCTTTTGGGTACTCAGGAGGATCTCTCCCAGGCGTTTTCCGATTGCGGCGACGGTGTTTGCGGGAATGCGGCCGCCCTCGGCGGGGTCGGTTAGCTCTGCCGCGGCATCGCGAAGGGGCAGGCCTTCAATCCATTCCATAAGGATGACCGGTGTGTTGCCGGCATAACCGTAGCCATAGGTTTTGGGAAAGCCGCCCAACAGACACTATGACCCAATCCGAGGGCACGGAAACGACAGGAGCCCCCGCTCGTG
>ERZ827498.2980-NODE-2980-length-15079-cov-35.826677_pt1 | contig 15079 bp, 8 predicted proteins | sample MGYA00519865_ERZ827498 | MGnify/ENA primary metagenome ERZ827498 (study PRJEB31778, sample SAMEA3449328) | human gut metagenome | biome: human gut; feature: human-associated habitat; material: faeces | place: United Kingdom | collected 2010/2012 ...
AATATGCACAACTTTTTAAACATAAATCTTTTATAATTTAATTCCGCCAATAGATTCTTTAACAGATTTTCTTATAACATATCCATCACTAAAAGAGGAACAACAAAAAATCGCATCCTATTTCTATAATCTTGATAAACAAATTTCTCTCCAAACCCAATGCCTTGAAAAGCTAAAACAAATCAAGGCAGCATGTTTGGATAAAATGTTTGTATAAATATCTCATTCAAACCTTTAATGGAGTAAATATGGATAATATAAACGACATACAATATTTCGTCAAGGAAAGTCAGTTTGAACAAGCCTTGGTTGACCTTCTCCCCCATCATGGTTGGGAAAAGGAAGTCCTCGTACAACCCACAGAAGAAGATTTGATTCAGAACTGGGCCAAGATTCTCTTTGACAACAACCGGGACATCAATAAATTGGGCAATTATCCGCTTACCGCAAGCGAGATGCGCCAAATCATCGATCAGGTGAATCTGTGCGACAGCCCATACGCTATGAATATGTTTATTAATGGCGGACAGGTATGCATCAAACGCGACAACCCTGCCGATACAAACAATTACGGCAAGGAAGTCTATCTGAAGATCTTCGATGCACGCGAAATCAGTGCCGGACAGAGCCGCTATCAGATTGCACGACAACCTAGTTTCAAGGCTTCACACCCGTTGGGCGGTGACCGACGGGGCGATGTAATGTTGCTCATCAATGGTATGCCGGTGATTCATATCGAACTGAAGCGTTCAAAAGTAGATGTAAGTCAGGCTACCTTCCAGATTAAACGTTATACCCACGAAGGCGTATTCGGCAACGGCATCTTCAAGATGGTACAGATTTTCGTAGCCATGACTCCGGAGGAGACACTCTATTTTGCCAATCCGGGCAAAGAAGAGAATTTCAAACCGGAGTTCTATTTCCATTGGGAAGACTTTAACAACACCGTCATACGAGACTGGAGACGAATTGTGTCCGATTTGCTCAGCATCCCTATGGCCCATCAGCTAATCGGTTATTATACCATTGCCGACGATAAGGATAAGACACTGAAAGTGCTGCGTAGCTATCAGTATTTTGCAGCTAGTAAAATCAGTGACATAACACATAAAACAAACTGGGATACCCATCAGCATCGTGGCGGATACGTGTGGCATACTACCGGTTCCGGAAAGACCATGACCAGTTTCAAATCGGCACAACTCATTGCCAATTCAGGCGATGCCGACAAAGTGGTATTCTTGTTGGACCGTATCGAGCTGAGCGTGCAATCGTTGGATGAATACCGTGGATTTGCGGGAGAAGATGAAGCGATTCAGGATACGCAGAATACAGCTATCCTATTGAGCAAGCTCAAAAGTACGGATAACGACGACCGCCTAATCGTGACATCTATTCAGAAGATGTCGAACATCAAGGCCGGGAAAGATATTACGCAAGACGACATTGATTTGATAGATCGCAAACGACTGGTATTTATCATAGACGAATGTCATCGTAGTGTGTTCGGCGATATGCTGATAGGTATCAAGAATACGTTCAAAAGAGCCCTGCTTTTCGGCTTCACGGGCACACCGGTGTTCAAAGAAAATGCCAAGCATGAAATCATGACTGAAACCATATTCGGCGACATGATTCATAAATATACCATCGCCAATGGAATCCCTGATCACAACGTATTGGGATTCGATCCGTATATGGTGAGAACCTACGACGACAATGAGCTTCGCGAAAAAGTGGCTTTCTCTCAACTGAAGGTAAACAGCATCGAGGAGATTGAAAATGACGAGCAGAAAATGGCTATTTACAACAGGTTCATGAATGAACTGAAGATGCCGGACACTTATAAGGAAGGAGATGAAACCTTACACGGAATAGAACATTATCTGCCTAAAGACTTGTATCAGCAACCTGTTCATCATCAGGCTGTCGCAGCCGACATCGCAAGCGGAAGGGATAAACTGAGCAAGAACGGTAAATTCCACGCAATTCTGGCTACAAAGAATATACCTGAGGCAATAGCTTATTATCTGATATTCAAGGAGCAATATCCTTCCCTGAATGTGGTAGCCGTATTCGACAACAACATAGACAATTCTGATGGCGGAATTGCCAAGGAAGATGCCTTGCTGGAGATGCTGGATGACTATAACCGGAAATATGGAACAACATTCCAGCTTTCCACATATGCCAAATACAAAAAAGATGTGGCCAAAAGACTGGCACACAAGAAGCCTTACCTCAATATAGAACATGATCACGCACAGCAGATAGACTTACTTATTGTGGTCTCACAAATGTTGACAGGTTATGATTCCAAATGGGTAAATACGCTGTATGTGGATAAGGTAATGAAATATGTGGACATTATCCAGTCGTTCTCACGTACCAATCGCCTGTTTGGTCCGGACAAGCCTTTCGGCATTATCCGCTATTACTCTTTCCCTTACACCATGAAACAGAATATCAACGATGCACTTGATGTATATGTGGACAGACCGTTAGGCGTTTTTGTCGATAAACTGGAAAGTAATCTTACAAATATCAACCAGAAATTCTTGCACATAAGGGATATATTCCAGGCACAGAAAATCGAGAACTTTGCAAAATTGCCGGAAGCAAGAGAAGACAGGAATATGTTTGCCAAAGATTTCAGCCAGATGACTCATCTACTGGAAGCTGCCAAGCTGCAAGGATTCACATGGGATAAGGATGAATATGAGTTCCAGCATGGTGATACCTATACCTACGTCAAGATGGAACTGGATGAACCGACTTACCTTATTCTGCTGCAACGATACAGGGAACTGTTTGAAGGTAATGGAGGAGGCAGTACGGAAGGAGATGATTTTGACTATCCTATTGACACCTATATCACAGAAACAGGTACGGGTACGATCGATGCCGAATATATCAACTCCAAGTTTGTGAAGTTCATCAAGAACCTCTACATGTCCGGTCCGGGAAGCGAACTTACCAAAGAAGCCTTTAAAGAGTTGCACAAAACCTTTGCTTCTCTTTCACAAAAGGATCAGCGTACGGCAATGATTATCCTACACGACCTGCAAAGTGGAGATTTGCATCTGTCACCGGGTAAGACGATTTATGATTATATCGCAGAATACCAATTCCGCGAATTGCACAAACAAGTAATGATTCTGGCCGAAGCGACTGGTATAAACGCCAGTCAACTGGAGCACATCATGAGTCGTAATGCAACAGAACAGAATCTGAATGAGTTCAGTCAGTTTGACAATTTGAAACTGACATTGAATATGGCCAAGACTCGTGAGTTCATTACCAAAGTAGAAGGTACAGAAGTTCCGGCTCGTCTGGTTATTCCCAAGGCAGACAAATTACTTCGAGAGTTTATTTTAGATAGCAGTTGTAGAGAACGTATTCTGAAAGCGTACTTGAACATGGAGGAGAATTATCAATCCGAAGAAGAACAGATGCCGCAAGACGAAGACGTTATTACAGACGAAGTACAGCATGTAGACGTGGCCGCCATAAAAGATAATATCCGGAGCATTCTGAAAACAACTTTGACCGCAGTGCTTCCACAAATGCGTCCTATCGACGAGATTATAGACAGCGTATTCTATGTAATAGACACACCGTCAATTGACTCTTTGGACAATGTAGGCATGTTTATCCAGCGGGCATTTACAAATCTGTATGGCAACAAAGTAACAATTGTAGATAAATTTGTAGCATTTAATCTATTGGTCACCAAGTTCGAAGCATATCTGAAGAAATTGTATTATTTGATGAAAGGCCATGAAGTTCCTGCCCAAAATCCCGGTGAGGATGTAACTTGGAAAAACGTGATTTATGCCCATAAATGTCTATGGAATCTGAAATACAGCACGGATGAAGGAAAGCAGCAGCTATATCAATACCTTATGCTCATTAAAGGCTGGAGAAACAGTGAATCACATATTTCTCCTACTGCTTCAGAACAGGAAGTTGATACCGCAATCAGCATCATCTTGACCATGTATTTCTATTCCACGGGTTCTTCTATTACAGATTTGGAAATGAATGGACATGAAATACAAAAATCAGAAAGTGTGCACAAAGAAAATTCTTATGCCCATAAAGTAATTCAGTTGCATCCATATTATAATGAAGAAAATGATGATCAGCAATTAGTCGCTGAAGCGGACGTAAAGGATTGGCCAGAAGAAAAACGAATCGCAACTCTGAAAAAGAGCATTTGCCAGCTTATTGGATATGAGCCTAAAAAGTCACCTTTGAGCAAGCAAAGACATTGGATTGCGATTTATCGTATAGCAGCAGATAAGGGATTTATCATAGAAGGTGATTTTGCTTATTTCAAAAGAATCATTGATGATATGCAAATAAGTAATCTTCCTGTTCCTCTTAAAATAGAATTGCTACAAAGCTCCATCAAAGATGTGTATGCAAAAGATATTGAAGATTGGACAGACGATAACCTTAGTGGCAAAAAACTAGCAGAGTATGAAGATATTAAGAAATGTGCTGATGCGTTTGCCAAGATTGTAGGAAATATTATTAATACGAAATAAGACGATTATCATGAAACATATATCAATCCGTGTGCCTTGGCACGATAATAAATGGAATGGAACTATTTGTCAATGTCCGAAAAATAATCCATTCTGCATGATGCTTCACAATATATCTGAAAAAAAAGATGAGAACAAAGAAGAAACGTATGCAGGAAAGGATTGGAATTCTATCAAGCAGGATCAATTACCTGCTTGTGTTGGCGAGAATGGTGGCTTTATGAATGAGAAGCCATATAAAAGAATCTTCAAACATGTTTATGCTTTTGGAGAAACACCACATACAAAACTATTACCTACAACAGTTGAACTTCAGCCATATAGCTGTTATGGAATACCTTTTAGATATCTATCTAAGGATTTTCAGGAAAAACTGAATCATAAATATCCTAATATGTCCAATGACGAAACAGCACCGTTTACTACACCTTGGGTATATGGAAGAGAACGACAGTTTGAAATCTTGAATTATTTCAAATCAAATATTGAGGCAGGTAATTCTCTTGGAGTTTTTTATTGTACAAAAGGCAATCCTGTTGATGAAGATGCAAAATTAATTGTTGGTTTAGGTGAGATCACTAAAGTTCTGGATGTACAAAAATATGAGACAACAGCCGATTATACATATCCTTTTTGGGATTTGATCTTTGAGCACGGCATAAGAACTGATTTGAAGAAGTCAAAAGGATTTCTTTTGCCATACCATGAATATATGTCACTTGATGAAGACTATGTAGAAGCCCAAACAGGTAAATCGAAACAAGAAGTAATTGATGAAATAAAAATTACTATCCAGAAGTTAGGTAATAGCCAGATTATCTTTAATGAATTATCCTACGGTTGTGATTATGTTAGCAATCACAGTATGCTGATTATTCTTAATGTTGCCAGAAAGTGCTTGGAATCGGTTATTAAACATGGGCTGGTTGGAGGAAACTGGAAACAACAAATTTTGTGGATAGATTCCCAAATTGCAAAGGTGAAGAATATGATAGGTCCGTTCCCTGCTTTCGCCGAGGCTCTATCAGCAATAGGAGTAAATTATGCATTTATAATTGAACAGGATTTACGAAATAATGGATATTGTGGGGTTAAAGATAATCCATGGGAAGCCTTTGATAAATTGATGAAAGGTGAATTGTCTCTTCCTGATTCCGTATATAAAAGTGAACTTACTCATTATCGTATTCTTTGGAAAAATACTCTAAGTAACCAAAGACAAGTGTTGGAACTGCTATCACGTTTTGAAATAAATTCGGAAGTAATAAAATGGTGGTTTGATTGTCCAGACTGCTACGATGAATTATTAAATAATCCATATATTATCAGCGAGGAGAGTCTTATTGAAAATTATCTTCCGGTTACAACCGAAATGATTGATCTTGGCGTAATGGCTGACCCTAAGATTCAAGGGAAATGGACTCCAAAAGCTCCTTCACTAGTGGAATCAGTAATTGATAATAGAAGGATCCGCTCATTTATCATTTCAAAACTTGTGGCAAGTCTCTGTGATGGTGATACATTAATTTCTGCAAACGAGATTGAGTTATATATAAAAGATTGTTTGGCTTCGGACAATCATCAACTGCCATATAATTATTTAATGTCAAACAAAGAGTTCATTGAAGAAAAAACTGTATACCTTAATACTGATGACAGGTGTGCATTGCAGTTGAAGGAATATAAAGAAATTGATGATTATTTGCGTAAGATATTCAAAGGTCGTGCTTCAAAGGATGTCAAATCACCATTAAAAGAAGACTGGAATACGATCGTTAAAGCATCTATTGATGATTACAATGAAGCAAATGAGCGATGCCGTAATGCTGTGGCTGACCAGGTAAAGGCATTGGAAATGTTCTGCAGTAAGCGCCTTTCTGTGCTGGCAGGTCCAGCTGGAACAGGCAAAACTACAGTTGTCAAAGCTTTCTTAAAATCGCCACAAATAAAAGCAGAAGGTACGCTCCTTTTGGCTCCTACAGGGAAAGCACGAGTTCGCTTAGGCAACATGTCAGCAGGTATTCAAGCCCTAACTATTGCGCAATTTCTGACGCGTCAGGGTTTCTTTGACTGGGCTACAATGACACCTTATGTTCCTGAAGATGCAGAAAAACGTAAATATTGTGGAGCAAAAAATGTCATTATTGACGAGTGTTCCATGCTTACATGTAAGGACTTTTATGTCTTAATGAAAGCATTGGATTTAAAGAACATTAATCGAATAATTTTAATTGGAGATCCATTTCAATTACCTCCTATTGGCCCTGGCAGACCATTTGCAGACTTATTTAACTACCTAAAGGATAATAAAGACGAATATTTAAGATCGGCAATAACAAAATTGCGATATGTTGTAAGAACTATTAATACAGGGGACTCTGACATATTGACTTTAGCATCATGGTTCTCTGGAGAAAAACCTGCAAAGAATTCCGATCTCATTTTTGAGCAAGTTGCCAAAGGAAATCTTAATAATGACTTGGCTGTTTATACTTGGAATGATGAAAACGACCTTAAAGACTGTTTGAAAGAGGCCATTGAAAAAGAGTTGCCAGAAGAGGAAGGTAAATCTTTATCCGATAAGATTCGTAAATCTATAGGACTTGACGATGTAAATAAAGCCTTAAATGATCCGTCAAAGGTTGAAAGATTTCAGGTTTTATCCCCGGTAAAAAATCCGGTATGGGGAACATTCCAGATTAATTCGTATTTCCAAGAGTGGGTTGGTATAAATAAAAATTTTTCAATAGAAATAGCTCCTATTACCATATCTGCTCTAGATAAGGTCATTCAATTAAAGAATGAACGCAAGAAATCTACGAGTAAAGAAGAATGTCAACTTTCAAATGGTCAAATAGGTTTTGTTAATTATGCAAATAAGTGGGAAAAGAAATCGACAGTTGTTTTTACCGGGTTACCCAACAAGAGATTTTCATATTATTCTTCTAAGTCGGATGAGGCTGATAATACAATAGACTTGGCTTATGCTATAACTATCCATAAGAGTCAAGGGAGCGATTTTGATACTGTGTTGGTTGTTCTTCCTAAAAGCGGACGTATACTTTCACGTGAACTAATCTATACAGCTTTAACACGAGCAAGAAAGAAATTAATTCTGTTGATACAAGATAATATATCGTGGTTAATCGAGTATACTAAACCTCAGATGTCAGTTTTAGCTAAGCGAAATACAAATCTTTTCTCTACATCTGTTCGTGAAGATATTTCAAACATTCCATATGTGGAAGGATTGATTCACACAACCTTAAAGCCAGGTTTAATCGTACGTAGCAAGTCTGAAGTAATTATTGCTAATATGCTATATGAACGAGGTATTGACTTTGAATATGAAAGAATGATAGAAGATAACGGCCGCAGATGTATTCCTGATTTTACTTTTGAAGATGCATCTGGAGATACCATCCTTTGGGAACATTTAGGAATGTTAGATAATCCTGCCTATAGGGAATCATGGGAAAAGAAACGAGATTTTTATAAATCAATCGGTTACATCGAAGGAGTAAATTTATTTACTACAGTTGACCATGAGAACGGAAGTATTGATTCTACAGAAATTGCTGCAATAGTAGATAAATTAGAAGATTTAATATAAAAGATCATGAACAATGCAGAAAGACTGCATTGTTCATAACTAGCTTTGTATTATTTGATAAATAGTATTGCCTATGCCAACGAATAAGAATGCGCAGTTAAGATACCAGATTATAGATAAATGCCTGAGCAATTGGTCTAGGCGTTACTATATTGAGGATTTAGTAGATGCCTGCAATGAAGCGCTCTATCTGTACAATGGAGAAACGAAAGATGGTTGCGGAGTAAAAAAACGTCAAGTGCAAGAAGATCTAAAATTCATTGAAAGTGAAGAAGGATATAGTATGGAGATAGATGCCATTCGAGATGGGCATAGAAAATATTACCGAATACCAAAGGGGCTTCCATTAAAAATCAACCTATCAATCAAGAAGAGCTCAATTTGATTTATGATGCATTGATACTTCTTAAACGTTTCGATGGAGTACCACAATTTGAGTGGTTAAACGACCTTGAAAAAAGACTATATACGACCAGTAAATTAGGAGATAGTCTGGATTCAGTTGTAAGTTTTCAGCATAATCCCTATCTCAAAGGAATGGATTTATACTATAAACCCATTTTTAATGCAATTGTTAACAAAAGGGTAATTGAAATTATATATCATCCATTTGGGAAGGACGCTAGAACTGTAATTGTTACTCCTTATCATCTTAAGCAATATAATAATCGCTGGTTTCTGATCGGCAAACATAAAGACTCGGATTATCTATCAAACTTTGCAATTGATAGAATCGAAGGAGTAAAGGAAACATCTAAACAATACATAATACAACCTGAAGGAATAGATTTTAAAGAATACTTTAGCGATATCGTCGGCGTTTCGCGTTCAAATGCTCCTGTAGAAGAAGTCATTTTAAAGGTTAGTGATAAAGCCATTGGATATATTGTGACTAAGCCACTTCATGAATCTCAATCAGCTGTGACAACACCTCTTGAAGATGGATATTGGAAGATAACCTTAAAAGTCCAAAATAATTATGAGTTACGTTCTTTGCTCCGTTCGTTTGGTGCACAAATAGAGGTTATTGCCCCTGAGTCATTACGACAAATGATGAAAGAAACAGCCGAGACTGTGAGTCAGATATACGAGAAATAATAAAATCACGATAACCAACGACTTATAATATAAATATGAATATGCCCGAAAATTTATATTTAGAATTTGATGCTTTTTTACGATCAATCAAACAAAATTTAGATGGGTCATTTGGTGTCCTATTAGGTGCCGGTGCATCCATATCATCTGGTATTCAATCGGCAAATGATTGTATATGGGATTGGAAATTTTTAATATATCAATCATTATCAGGTAATCAAAAAAAATTAGTAGATCCCAAAAAATCTGATTTAAGTAAAGACATCATTCAGAAATGGTTAGATGTGCAAGGGAAATATCCACAATTGGGGAGTCCAGAAGAATATTCTTTTTATGCCGAAGCTTCATATCCAATAGATGCGGACAGAACTAAATATTTTGAAAGCCTTTGCAATGGAAAAAGTCCATATGTAGGATATAAATTGCTATGTCTGTTGAATAAATATGGAATTGTAAAATCTGTTTGGAGTACAAATTTCGATGGACTCGTGGAAAGAGCTGCACAACAAGCTAATATAACACCTATAGCTATAAATCTTGATTGCGTTGATCGTATATATAGGACAGAAAGTTCAAGTGAATTACTTTATATAGCATTACATGGAGATTGTAAATTTAGAACACTCAAAAATACAGAGAAAGAACTAGATTCACAGAATAGTGAATTTGTTTCAGCTTTGCGACGTTATTTTGTTGACAAAAATTTAATTATCATAGGATATAGTGGAAGAGATAAATCCCTTATGTCTGCTTTGAAAGAAGCTTTTACGGATAAGGGAGCAGGAAGATTGTATTGGTGTGGCTACGGCAAGGATATTACACCAGAAATAGCAGATTTGATTCAAACTATTCGATCTGCTGGTAGACAAGCGTTTTATATTGACACAAACGGATTTGATAACGTCATGTTATCTCTTGTAAAATTCTGTTTTAACGAAGATTCTAATAAACAAGAGGAAATCAATGAAATACTTAAAGTAATAAGTATAGACAATACAACAACTCCATTTTCCATACATGATGGAAGTAGTACAAAAAAATATCTGAAAAGTAATCTAATTCCGGCTACTTTTCCCGATGAAATATTTCAGTTTCAAATTTCATACGATAAGAATGAAAACAGATGGAAATATCTTAGAGAAAAGATTAAAGAAAAACCCCTTATTGCTGTACCATATAAAGACAAAGTATATGCCATCTCAACTGTATCTACTATCAATGAAGTTTTTGGGAAAAATTTAATTAGTGAAATTGAACGTGTTCATGTTTCTATTGATGAAATAGAAAAAAACAGCTATTTTAAAGAATTATTCCTCAAAGCTGTACTTTATGGAATCTCTCAAATTATAGGATTAGGTGTTGATTATAAGCGTTCTATGCTATATAAAAAAGATATTTATGCAAATAAAGATAATGTAACAATACATGAAGCTATTGAATGTGGATTATCATTTGTCCCACAAAAGAAATATGTCTTGTTTTCAATCACTCCAACAGTCTATTTTATTTCTAATGACCAAATTAAAAAGGAGCTCAAACAACAATACTCTCATGAATATTTGGATAAAATGAGAAATCAGCAATATGAGAAGAAATTACAAGAATGGTGTAATATAATGTTTAATGGTAAAAGATTAAGTTTTGAGATTCCTGTTAATTCAAGAAGTGGTTTTATCTTTAAAATATCCAATAATCGTGGTTACGCTGAAATACACCATTGCGGACAAGGTAACATAACGATATATTCTCCGAAGGGATATAATATAAATCAAACATTATATCATGGCATACACATTAACGAACCCAAGCTTGAATTTATAAATCCATACGTTAATAAACCAGCATATGATGACAATCCGATGAGAGGATTATCAAAATACAGACCTTTCGATGCGAATTATTTTGATGTATTCCCCAAAGACGTATGCATTGGCATTATCTGTCCTGCTTCTTATTCTTCAAAATTTAGTGAATTTCTAAAAAGGCTAAATTCTACAGTATCTGCAGATAATTTATCCGACTATGTACATCATTATACAGGTTTTAGTAATATTTATAACTGTAGACTTGATATACCTGAAATACATTCTGAAAAATGGGTATCAATAAATGACAATCCTAAAAGTGCCATTGATTTAGCAAAAACGATTTGTGCAGAAGGGCAAAAACTCTCAGAACAGTTCCCAGGAATTGTGCTATTAATATTTATACCTAATTCATGGAGTAACTATAGGCAATTCAATTATCACGGAGAAATATTTGATCTACATAATTACATTAAAGCTTTTGCTGCCCAACATAGATTCACAACCCAATTTATAGAAGAAAAGACTTTATATGACAAGATGGTATGTGAAATTTCATGGTGGCTCTCTTTAGCTTTATTTGTAAAAGCTTTAAGAACTCCCTGGACTCTTGCAGACTTAGATCAAAATACAGCATATGCAGGAATCGGATATAGCATAAAAAAGCAATATTCCGGTAAAGCTGAAGTTGTTTTAGGTTGTAGCCATATATACAATGCACAAGGACAGGGATTAAGATATAAACTGTCAAAAGTTGAACATCCTCAATTTGACAAAAAGAAAAATCCTTATTTAAATTTTGAAGAAGCTTATAAATTTGGAATGGATATACTGGCTCTTTTTCAAGACGCTATGGAAAAGTTACCTCAAAGAGTTGTAATTCATAAACGAACCCCTTTTAAGAATGATGAGATTGAAGGTATAACAAACGCATTAAAGCAAGCAGGAATATCAGAAATTGATTTGATCACAATCACTCAAGAATATAATTTAAAGTTTATTGCAGAGAAGATTATGTATGGTCAATTTCTTGAAGATGGATATCCTGTTGATAGAGGAACTTGCATTAAACTATCATCGAGAAATGCTTTGATATGGACACATGGAGTAGTTCCCTCAATACAGTCAAATCGTAGATACTACCAAGGAGGACGTTGTATTCCTGCTCCTTTAAAAATTACCAAATACTATGGACCTGGAGATTTGGAAACTATTGCTAAAGAAATTCTAGGATTTACAAAGATGAATTGGAACTCGTTTAATCTATATACAAAGTTACCTGCCACAATTGACACTTCTAATACATTGGCACAGGTGGGAAACTTGTTAAGACAATATAATGGTGTAACATACGATTACCGTTTCTTTATCTAAAAAGTAGCCCGCCATAAACAGTCTTCATTTATGGCGGGCTACTTGATTATAAATTCTGTTGTATCGAAAAGATTCTATACAGTTTACACTACGTATCACACAAAGGTCTATCAACCACAGATTTCACAAGTTCAAATTTTTCAGGATTATTTACCGGATGATAATTGCATCTTGCCTGCAAACAGGTCCAGAAGTGTGAAACAACAGGTCATAAATGAATGTGGCTGAAGCAATAGCTTTTGTTCCGTCTTGAAGTTCAACGGCGGACAAGTATCTACTTCAATCTTTATCTTTATTGACTTCTCTGTTTGGGAGTAAGCATTCGGTAAACCACGTATTTTTGTCTCCAACTTCCATCATTAACTTTACGTCCAAAAAGCAAAGTTATGATGACACGAGAAAAAGTAGTAGAGATAATGAACTACTGCAAAGAGCACAAAGTGACTTATAAATCAAGATTAGAGGAGCTCAATATCCCTGTATGGCGGTTTTATGACAGCAAATCCCGTTATGCCGCCGAGCAATCATCTGGTAAAACGGCTCAAGGTGAGTTTATCGAGCTTCCGCACAGCGGATCTTTTGTTCCGGTTCCTTCATTTGCCGGAACGAGCGGACGTAAACAGAAAAGTATACCGGCCACGCCAAGCGGATTGAAAGAGATAGAAATACGTACCCCGGCCGGTAGTGCCATACGTATCTGCGGTGAACTGAACGACAAGGAACTGTATTCAATCATCCAGGCCTGCAGCCATGTTCAGCCTTAATGACAGTATGCGCTATCTGTTGTATAACCGCCCTACTGATATGCGCAAAAGCTTTCATACTCTCAGCGGTATCATCACCGACGCCATGGGTCAGGACCCCTGCAGCGGCAATGTGTATATCTTCATAAACCGTGCCCGTGACCGCATAAAGCTCCTGCATTGGGAGCCGGGCGGCATGGTGCTGTATTCCAAACTTCCGGAAGCCGGTACCTTAGGCAAGCCTGATTCTGTCAACGACAATGAGGTCTGTGCAAATATAGAATGGCGGGAACTTGTCATGATAGTGGAGGGTATCATGGAAGCCCGCGACTCCCGTCGCACGAGACTTGAAAACCTGCAGAAACTTCGAAAATAGTGCCGTTTTCTTACTCTGTTTGCTTTTGTATATCATTGGATTTTAGTATATTTGCATTGTGAAACAATGAGATACAGATGCTTACGGAAGAACAGGAAAAAGCCTTATTGGAAGAGATTGATAAGCTCCGTCAGGATAAAGCGGCGCTTATCAGCAGGGTTGCTTCGCTGGAGCAGTCGCTGTACTGGCTCCGGAAAAAAGTCTTCGGACGGATGAGCGAAAAAAATCTTCCGCTTGATCCCAACCAGTTGTTTCTGTTCTCAAAAGAAGAAATGTCCTCCATGGAAATATCCCGGATGGAGGATGAAGTCCGCAAAAGCGATGAAGAAATCACCAGAACCATAAAAGTCAAGGAGAAGCCGTCCCGCAAGCCCTTGGATACATCTTCTCTTCCGGTAGAAGTTGTTGATCTTTACCCCGAAGGAACAACTGACGGGGAAGGCAGGCTTAAGGATGATTTCATTGAAATCGGAAAGGAAGAGAGTTCACGCCTGGAGCGTGTTCCGGCAAAAGTATATATCCTGAAGACCGTCCGTCACAAAGTGATAAGTAAATCCGATATGGAGAAATACCCCGAGGAAAGGCAGATTCTGATTCACCCGCTACCTCTTGTTCCGGTCAGCAAATGTATGGCAGGCGCCTCGGTCCTGACGGACATTATCATCGGCAAGTTCATGTATCATCTCCCGTTCTACCGTCTGATACAGCAGTATCGCGAATCAGGAATCATCATAAGCGAATCTACCATGTGCGGATGGTATGAAATGGCGGTGGAGAAACTCAAGCTGCTCAAACAAAAGATACTCTCCAGTGAGTATATACAAGTGGACGAGAGTGTCATTCCTGTGATGGACAATGAGAAACATAAGGCGAAAAAAGGGTATGAGTGGTGCGTGCGCGACGGCATCACGGGGGACGTCATGTTCCATTATGACCGGGCAGCCGTTCGGGCATGGTAGCCCGTGAACTGCTGGGATGCTACCGTGGCATTGTGCAATGTGACGGCTATGCAGCTTACGAACAGTTCGAGCAGATGAAAGGAATCACCCTGGTCGGCTGTTGGGCACATGCCAGAAGGAAGTACGTGGATGCCCTGGAAGAGAACAGGACCCTGGCCACACAGGCAATACACTACATCGGCAAGCTGTACAAGATAGAATCTGAAGCCAATGATGCCGGACTCGCAGCCGAAGAGCGTAAGGAAAAACGTATAAGCGAAGCCTATCCGCTGATACTTGAATTTGAAAAGTGGCTGCAGGATGCTTATCTTAGAGTGCTTCCTAAAAGCCGCATGGGTAAAGCCATTGAATATACGTACACGCTTCTTCCCAGGCTTTCCAGATACGTAAACGACGTAAGCATTCAGCAAACCCCGTATTTCCCCCTCTGAAAGTTCTTCTTAGTTTTGCGTGAATTTAAAACGTGAAACAATGAAGAACTTGACATTAGAAGAATTTAAAAAGATTCATGAAGAATGGAAGTCAACGGGACTTTCCATTCGTGACTATTGTCACAAC